>MDTD01171639.1_pt1 | contig 15506 bp, 10 predicted proteins | sample 811221 | NCBI WGS metagenome assembly MDTD01 (sample SAMN05326646, study PRJNA326480) | marine metagenome | isolation source: seawater | place: Pacific Ocean: South West | collected 2011
AGAAAAGGGGACATTCTACTTTATCGGGTTAATTCAGAATGTCCCCTTTTCTTTCCCCTTTTCTTTCCCAATGTCCTCTGTTTTACCCCGTGTTGCGCTTCGGATTTGAAACCGCCCCAGAATTTCTCATTATACCGGCCATCGAAAGCTGCTCAGTTTTATTTAGACCACAGTGTCTCGACTGATTGCTGGTTATTGTCAAACATGTGACTGAAGTTGACAAGACTTGAGATCGTCACAGAAAGATGTGATTTTTGATGAATCAGTCATGATGACATGGCATCGCATTTCAACGCAATATGTTATGCATGCTGTATTACAACAAGCACTTATAAAACTTAGACAAAGATTGATTGTGGTTTGCAGTATAAAAAGACCATGCTTCCCGTGACAGATTCACATGGTATCCGGTATAATGCTCTCTGATTTGTTAAAGGCACCACAAGGAGGATCCTTTTGGCAAAATCCACGACGCAAACGCAATCCGCTGCCGCCAAACAACCCCAACGGAAATGGGATGAGGTGGTGGAAACCGGTAAACGTACTGATATCCCAGAGGGTCTGTGGCTGCGCTGCCCGAATTGTGCTGCCATGGTCTATCGCAAGAGTCTGGAGCAGAATCTGCACGTCTGTCCTGAGTGTGATCATCACATGCGGGTTGATGCGGATACGCGCGCTCGCCAGCTATGTGACCCGGACAGTTTTGAGCCCATGTGGGAGAATCTGGTCCCGGTCGACAGTTTGAATTTTACCGATCTCAAAGCCTACAAAGACGTTCTGGCATCGGATCGCAAGAAGACGGGCCATGCGGATGCTCTGGTCTGTGGCAAGGGGTTCATCAAAGGTCGTGGCGTGATGCTTGCCTGTATGGACTTCCGCTTCCGTGGGGCTTCGATGGGTAGTGTTGTTGGTGAGAAGATCACACGCTGCATTGAGATGGGCATTGAGCAGAATTTGCCGGTGATCATTGCCAGTTGTTCAGGTGGTGCCCGTATGCAGGAAGGCTCACAGAGCTTGATGCAGATGGCCAAGACCTCTGCTGCCCTGGCAAGGCTGGATGATGCAGGCGGCCTTTTTATCAGCTTGTTGACCGACCCGACCACTGGTGGTGTGACGGCCAGCTTTGCGATGCTCGGTGACGTGATCATTGCTGAACCCAAGGCATTGATCGGCTTTGCTGGCCCGCGCGTCATTGCTAACACAGTCCGCGAGGAACTGCCCGAAGGCTTCCAGCGATCCGAGCATCTGCTGGCCAAGGGTTTTGTTGATCGCGTGATCCATCGTGCTGATTTGAGAAGCGAAATCAGCCGAATTATTGACTATGCTGGAAAATAAACACCACAAGCTCATCTGGCTGTGGATTGGGGTGATGCTTGGGTTATCCTGCGCGCAGGTTCAAGCACAATCGCATGATCGCATCCCCACACTTCGGAAGTTCAACTCTACCCGTTACACTGTCCATACCGACATGAATATCCGTCATGTCCAGCCGTTCGCCAAACACATGGACAAGGTGTTTAACGAGTACAAGCGACGCTTTGAAAAACTCAATCTCAAAAGTCGCAACACCTCAGAACAAATGAATCTCTATCTTTTTGAAACCCAAAAAGGCTATGAGATTTTCCTTGCCAGCAAAGGCATCCCTGCCCAAAACACCGGCGGGATGTTCGTGGTCAATCCACGTGTCAACGGGCTGTTTACCTACATCAAAGATCGTCCCGTTCGTCAGACCCTTTCCACGCTGCAACATGAAGGCTTTCACCAGTTTGCCTTCTCGCATATTGGCCCGACATTACCCATCTGGATTAACGAAGGCATTGCCCAGTTTTTTGAAGACGGTGTCCTGGTTGGCAATCGGTTCCATCTGGACATCGCCAACGCCAAGCGTCTGATACAGATCAAGGATGCTATTGCCAAAAATCGCACCATCCCCTTTGCCAATCTCATTGCCATGACGGATAAGCAATGGAGTGAGAATGTCCAGAACACACCTGCAATGGCAGCATTGCAGTACGACCAATCGTGGTCGATGGTGTATTTCCTGATCAATTCCAACGACAAACTGCTTAATGCATTTAATCAGTATCTCATCGCGGTTGGTAAAGGCGTGGACAGCGAAGTCGCCTTCGTCAACTCATTTTCACTCAAGTCCAACAGCTTTGCCCAACTCACTGCGGACTTTGAAAAAGCATGGGCAAGATTCACAGAGGACCTGCAACCCAACACCATCAGTCAGGTCACTGACAACATGAACTTCCTGGCACACGGGCTGATGTGGATCCGCAAAGCCAATCGCCCCGCTCCAAAATCCATCCAGGAACTTCGCAGCATTCTCCAACGTGTGAACTATCGCATCTCACGCACGGTCCATGGCGTTGAGACCCATTTCAATGCTGAGGACGAATCGCTCTACCGATACGAATTACCCAACGGCAGTATCGCTTTTTTAAATCTCATGCCGACCAACAACGATGCAATCCCCCCCACCATCTCCGCCAGCGGTCTCAAACCTGCCCCGCATCTGGTCTGGTACAAGATGGACGGCGATCTGATGTACGATGTGACCTACAAGTGATCGTTTGATTATCCGTTTTGATAGCGTTTCACACGCATTTTCCGGTCTTGACAGCATGTCGACATCGCCCGGTATTCACGGACGCAAGAGCCATCGAAAAGACCGACTGTCTGATTCGCCAAACCCTTGAAAATAAGTTAAAATATTCGCTTTGACCGACCTTGCCCAAATGGATTAGAGGCACTGAATTATATGAGCGAAACACCGCCCCCTACGCCTGACGAAACTCCCGGAAACACCCCGGAAGAAACCCCCGAAACCAATGTGGATTTGGGTGGCATCCCGGCCCCGATCATGACCGGCCGGATCATTGACCAGGCGATTGACCGGGAACTGTCTGAGAGCTATCTGACCTATGCGATGAGCACGATCGTTGACCGTGCCCTGCCGGATGTCCGCGATGGTTTAAAGCCGTCTCAGCGTCGTATTCTCGTGGCGATGAATGACCTGAATCTCACCCCCGGCCGCAAGCATGCCAAGTGCGCGGGTATCGTCGGTGAGACCATGAAAAAGTATCACCCCCATGGTGACCAGGCGATCTACCCGACGTTGGTCAACATGGCTCAGGAGTGGAAGACGCAAGCGCTGCTTGTCGACAAACAAGGTAACTTCGGTTCCATCGACCCTGATCCGCCAGCTGCAATGCGTTATACAGAAGCCCGTCTGCATCAGCATGCGATGGAACTGCTCGAAGACCTGAAAATGGATACGGTCGACTGGCAGCCCAACTTCGATGAAACCGTCGATGAACCCAAGGTCCTCCCTGCCAAGTTCCCGAACCTGCTTGTCAACGGCTCGACGGGCATCGCAGTGGGGATGGCATGCTCCATGCCCCCGCATAATCTGGGTGAAATCTGTGATGCGATTACGGCGGTGGTTCACAATCCTGATCTTGAACTGGTCGACCTGCTGCAGATCGTCCCCGGGCCGGACTTCCCAACGGGGGGCACCATCTGCGGTCGTGGTGGCGTGGCTCAGGCATACAGCACCGGTCGCGGTCGTGTGATGGTGCGTGGTAAAGTCGAGGTTGAAGAAACCAAGAACGGCCGACATCGCCTGATCATCACTGAAATCCCCTATCAGGTTGCCAAGAACGACGGCATCATTGCCAAGATCGTTGACTGTCGCAAGAACGATAAACTCACCGACATCTCTGACATTGTCGATGAGTCGTCCAACCGTGCAGGTATGCGCGTGGTGATCCACCTCAAAAAAGGTGCTGATCCCAACGTTGTCGAAAATCAGCTTTACCAACTCACGCCGTTGCAGTCGACGGTGAGTATCATCAATATCGCGTTGGTCGGCGGTCAGCCACGCACGCTGACACTCAAGGAGATGATTGATCTATTCATCAAACATCGCTTTGAAGTCATCCGTCGCCGAACCATGTTTAAGCTGCGTAAAGCTCAGCAGGAAGCGCATCGCATCGAAGGCTTGATCTATGCCGTCTGCGATATCGATGAAGTCATCAAGTTGATCCGTTCGTCGCGTACGCGTGATGAAGCCATCGAAAAATTAATGCAACGTGGTTTCCGTATCCCCGCGGATCATCCCTATGCACCGCAGATCCCGGATCGTCTTAAAGCGGTCACCGCTGAAAACGATATTCACCTGACTCGACTCCAAGCCGAAGCCATTGGCCGTTTGCAACTGATTCAGTTGGTCGGTCTGGAAATCGACAAGCTTGTGACCAACTACGCCACGTTACTTGCTGAAATCATTGACTACGAAGACATCCTTGCCAACGATGGTCGCGTGAATCAGATCATTCTCGATGACACGCAGATGCTCAAGGATAAATACGCTCGCCCGCGTCGTACGCTGTTTAACGAAGAAGAAGTTGGCAATTTCGATCTCGGTGCCCTGACACCCGAAGAGACCGTGGCAGTGACGATTACGCACCAGGGTTATGTCAAGCGTCTACCTGTCGAAGAATACCGTACACAAGGTCGTGGTGGTCGTGGCGTGATTGGTGCGGATATCCGTGATGATGACTTCACCGAGCAGATGTTTGTCTCATCGACCCATGATGATCTGCTGTGTTTTACCAACACCGGTCGCGTGTTCAAGATGAAGGTGTACGAGATACCCGAAGGCGGCCGCACCACGCGTGGACGTGCGATTATCAACCTGCTTGCTTTGCAGGAAGGTGAACGCATCTGCCGCTTCATGCCGATCGAAGACTTTGAGCGCGAAGAAGCGTTCCTGGTGTTTGCCACCAAGGCCGGTCGTGTCAAACGTACCGCTTTGAGTGAATACCGTAACGTGAATCGATCAGGCCTCATTGCCATCGGTTTACGTGATGGTGATGAACTCATCGACGTGACATGGACCAGTGGCAGTGATCATATCCTGCTGGGAACCGCCAACGGGATGGCCATCCGTTTTGATGAAAATGACTCGCGCATGATGGGTCGCACCGCATCAGGCGTCAAAGGCATTACCCTTGTCGGTGATGACGAAGTTGTCGGCCTGGTTCGCTGTCTGCAGGAAGACGAAGCAGAACTGCTTACCGTCACCGAAAACGGCTACGGCAAACGTACCGCATTGGACGAGTATCTCGTTAAATCCGAAGACGGTTCAACCCGCACCCAGGGGCGTGGTGGTAAAGGTCGTCGTGACATCAACACCACTGCCCGCAACGGCAAGGTGGTCGCCCTACTGTCTGTGGACGGTAAAGGTGATCTGATGCTCATCAGCTACAACGGCATGATCGTCCGCATCTCCACCAGCACCATCCGCCAAACCGGCCGTGGCACACAGGGTGTCCGCGTGATCAACCTCAACAAGGAAGACAAACTGGCAGGTGTCGCACGCATTGCTGACGAAACCAGTGAAGAAGTCGAGGCTGCTGAAGCTGCTGCATCGCAAACACCCGCTGTTGATCAACAAGTAGATACAACGTCGGATCAAACGCCCAACGCAGATGATGCACAGGATGCTCAAGAGTAAGACCTGGTTCTCACGAACTTGTAACTGATACCTCACGGAAAGTATTGGCAACACACATGCCACCGATACAACACTGGTCCGATGATATCTGGGTCGCCCAACTCCAGGCTGATCAAGTCAGCCTGACCGATGAGTTGGACCAGTTGTATCAATCTTTGCAGCAGGCAGAACCAATGCCGCATGTGGTGATCGATATGACCAATGTCAAGCATATGGCATCATCGCATCTGTCACAGTTGCTTCAAATCCGTAAGGAAGCCATCACACGCGATCATAAACTCCGCCTGGCAGGTCCAAGCGATCAACTCTGGGCCTTATTTCTGACGACTGGGCTGGACAAGGTGTTCACGTTTACCGAAGACGTGAGCACTGCCTTGGCAGGACTACAAATTGAACAGTAATCCGTTTTTGCCGTTCTTATACCAATCCTGTTAATAACGCGTGCATGAATGAGCACCGGATGTCAATCAGGTGCCCGTTGTGTCAACGTTGCGCCATGGGGCACCGGGTTGACACCCGGTGCTCAATGAATTCAAACGCACGAGTGATAAATGGGATTGGGATTATCAGCAATATGTCAGCTTATGCAACAGCTGTGCGCATGCGCATGAAAAGTTGGTATTGCCAACGTGCTGTTTTCAAGTAATAAAATAACTATTAGATGTCATGAAGCAGCAGATCACTCAGTTGAGTTTGCTGTCGGAGATACGTGATGCGTAGGTGTCGATCAAGCCGTTGAGGTTTTCGGTTGCTGTTGTGAGCGCTTCGGCATCGTTGCTTCTTGCAGCCTGTGCCATGCGAGTGATACCACCCTGTTCTCCAACCAAGGTCAAAACGGTGGCTGCCTGCTGACGTGCCAACTGCGTTAGTGTGTCAGCTTTCTGGATCAGCTCAATCTGTTTACGTTGGATGTTCTCAAAGGCACTTTGGAACGTGGCACGTCGGTCAGCCATCAAGCGATGTTGCCCGCGGCTGGCGCGGTTGAGAATCTGCTGATACTTATCCCCCATGTCATGCAGGACCATGATCATGCTGGCCTGCATGTTTAATGCGGTGACCTGCTTGACGAGAAGCTCGACATCAATGAGCTGCTGCTCACTGCCGGAGGTCATGGAACGTGCCTTGTTAAGCATGTCCAGGGCATTGGTCATTTCAGCGAGGATCGTATCAAACTCAGAGACAATGTCCGTGGAGAAAGACTGAGTGATCTTGTTGAACTCAGCGATGAATTTTTCTTCACGGGTTGCAAGATCACCTGCTGCCTTGGCATGTTGACTTTCATTGGCTTTCTGGCGTTCGGAGGCTTCTTCAACCTGGCGTTCCAGGGAGTCCATGAATTCAAGGGTGAAGTCGATCCGCTCGGTGAGCATGGTGCGCTGCGCATTGAGGTTGGCCAGCTGGGCGTCTTCCACCTGGCGGCGTGCATCGAGAATGGCAGCCTGACGGCTCACCGCAGAAGCATCATCCAGGAGCTTGTACTTTTCATTACCCTTGGCAACGAAGGCCTTGGACTTGATCTGCTGAGCCTGCGTATTGAGTGTGTCGATCTGCTTTTGCAGGTCGTCCATGTTTTTCTTGTGAACCTTGATTTCGTCGTTGACCTTGTCGGCCTGTTTCTCGATTTTCTCCAGGTCAACAGTGGTGTCGCGGAGCGTCTTCTTGATCTGGGCAATGAGTTTGCCATCATCAATGAACTTATTCTTTGCCAACGACTGACTTCGGCCGACCGCAACGAGATAGCTCATCATGACCACACTGTCAGATGACAGGGTAGTCCATTGATCCATCATCTGTCGCATCTGGAAACGCGCAGAGGAGGTGTAGATATCTGCTGCCAAACGATGCGCATCAATTTTCTGGAGGGTGGTTCCCTCTGCAAGAATCGGTTGAAGCGATTCGAAAGCGAGCTTGAGTTGCTCCTGTCGATACAGCTCCATGGATTGGCGGTTGGATTCGACTGGTTGATTGTTGCTTGCGGCGGTGACCTGTTCGGGGGGTGCGGTCACATAACCAATCTCAGCATCACGCAAAGCCTTGTAGACACTATCAAAATGCGCTTGTCCTTCGGACTGTCTAGCAGACTCCTGGTCACAACCGGCGGTGATCGACAGGACGGCGATAAGAAATAAGCTGATGAATCTCACGTGGTTTTTCCTGACTGGCTGTGTCGTATGGTTTGCGATGAATCTCAGTTGCCGGGAGGCGTTTGCGGAGCTTGTGTTGTGGGTGTTGCAACAGGGGCCTGATATTCAATCCCGTATTCCGGAGCAGGAGAGTAGAGGCTTTGAATCCAGTTGCGAATGGTGATGTACTGGCGGTCTTCCTGCCCACGCGTAAAGGCAGCCTGCATGCCACGCACAGGTGGATGCGGGAAGATGGCGTCCTCTGGATTCATGCCAAATTGCAACAGTAGTGAACGTTGGGGATCAGCACGGTCGATCATGTCATATCGCGTACCAGCCTTGGTTGCACCATAGCTGTTGAGGATATAAAAATTGGTATAGACGATTTGATCAGGTGTTAAACCGGGGCGGCGGTTAAACAGGTAGATACCGCGTGCTTCGGTCCCGCCGTGACAATCGGTGGTCGCACAGCGGTTCATGATGTAAGTGCGGTGAATGATCTTGAATTCCTTGAAGACTTCGGGATCACCCAGCACACGGGCCTTGCCATAAAAATCACGAGCTTTGGCGCGGAAGAAGACAGCCAACTGTTCATAGCCTTCCATTCGCAGAAACCGTTCTTTATCGCGACGGTTCTCGGGAACGCCTTCTTTTCCGAGATTGGTTTTGACGAAATCTTCCAGATCCGAACGCTTGATCATCACGCGTGGGCGTTGATTGAGATTGACTTCGTAGACCTTGATCAGATCAATTTGTTCATCCGTCAAGGCCGTCTGGGGAACGGTGATAATGCCATTGGTGTACTGCGGCTGATTGGATTGTGGTGAACGTGGATTGGTTGACGGGGTTGTCTGTGTGATCTTCGGGGTAACCGGTGTCACAGGTGTGACTTTACGGACAGTGGTGCTGGCAGGACTCCTGGCATCATCAGCTTGAAGTGTTCGCTTGCTGCGGACAATGCGTAGCAGCAGTGGGACGCGCTGATCCTTGGGGAAATCCTTGTTCAGCGAAACGAGTTCCTTCTCCGCCAGGTCCAGGGCCTTTTTTTCCTGATACAGCCATGAAGCGAGTTTGTAGCGGCCTTCCAGATCATCGTCCTTGAGTTCGCTGCGCTTCTTCTCATACTCCTGTACGGGCGTGAGAATCTCTTCGTATTTCTTGATATTCGAGAGACTGTAACGCGTCTCCAGGCCTGCGACTTTGACGATGACATTCTGCGAATTTTTGGAAACCAGTTCGCCGGTAATAACTGTGCCGTTGTTGAGTGTTAATTCAACTTCCACCGCGCTGACAGCATGAGGAACCGCCCATAGCAGTCCTAGGACCAAAACAAGGTTGAGTCTGCACAGCAGATGGCATTGTCGCATCAGGATCGAACTCCTTTAAGTGAATTCACGTGCCTGTTATGACATAAGTATAAGGTGTCCGGTGAGTGTTGCAAAGTCTCAGTGACATCGCGTGAGTTGGTCTAAGCGGACTTAATAACGTGAGTTAGACCCAAATCGGAATACGGATCACTCGGCCGGATCGTCCTTGGCAAGCAGTTCCTGAGCCAGCGTGATCAGACGTTCAAGACGCACGGGTTTAAGCAGGTATCCATCGACACCCAAACCGATGGCATACTGCTGATGACGCTTGCCTTCGTTGGCGGTCACCATGATGATGCGCGGTGGATTTTCGATCTGCTTGATCTTTTCGACCACCAGAAAACCACTGCGCTTAGGCAGCATCATGTCGAGTACAACCAACTCTGGTGGATCAGTTTCGCAGATGCGGACTGCTGAATTGCCATCCCCGCAAATCTGGGTCAGGGCACCTTCTGCCTGCAAAGCCTGATCAATGCTTTCCTGCACTTCGCGGTCGTCATCGACGATTAAAATCTTGCGGTCTTCCAAACGTAATTCGGCGGTGTCCGGGGTCATATTTTCCATGGTGTCTGTCTCGTATTTACTGTCAATCCGTTGTGTATGTCGGCCTGTTGCAGGTCGCTTGGGGTGGGCGTTTATTATCTCAGACGCAAGAGTGACTGTAAAGCTGGCATCTTCAAAAACAGTCTCTATTTATCGTACATTTCAATAGGCTGTCGGTTGCGGCAGGCCCTGCATCAGTGAGTCCAGCTCCTCCTGGGTCATCCATGGCAGAGAATCCAGACTACGCCGCAAACCCGACGGGAACGGTTTATTCAATCGTTCATGACGCGGCCTGCTCTTCCAACGTCGGTGCATCCAGAAGTATTGCTCAGGGGCCAGTCGGACCATGGATTCAATCGCACGCATGTACCTTGCTGTCACGTAGTAAAGCGGATCACTCTGCGATTGCCAATCCTCGGGATAAATAATGTCCGTCGCCCCGAGTTCAAAGCGCATCTGATCATTAAGTCGCATCGCATACCCGCAGACAATCGGCACATTTTTCTGGATCGCCAACAGCCCAATCGACTTGTACGAGCTGGCTAACTTGCCGAAAAACGGGACGAATATCCCGCGATCTCCGGCATTCTGATCTGCGATGAAGGCCAATGCCCCGCCGCCATCAAGCACGTCGATCATACGGTCCGTCGCATCCCATTTGGTGATCAATCGCAGGCCACGCTTTTCGCGAATCCCTACCATCCAATCGTAGATCAATGGATTATCAAACGGGCGAGCGATAGCATCCATGTCATAACCCATGAGTGCCATCATCGTGCCCATGATCTCCCAGTTACCGAAGTGACCGGTGACCATGATCACAGGCTTGCGCTGATTGAGAAGTTCCACTGCCGGGGCAATGGTTGGTGCCTGAATCATCGCCAGACTGCCCCATGAGTCGGGATGCAGTACACGGGGACTATGCAGGATTTCCATGAAGAGCTTGACGAGATTTTCAGTCACCTGGGCAGACATGGTTATACGCTGCTGCTCGGTGAGATGCGGCATGGCAAAGCCAAGGTTGTAAAGAATCCGGCGACGGTTCTTGGAGTCAAGCAGATTAAACAGCCGACCGACCTGCGCCCCAAAGCGCATGTTCGACTGCTGAGGCCACATGCACAAGGTCATCTCAACCGCCCGGATAGCAAGATATTGCGTCCACATTGCGGCCTTGGTCTTGGGCTTGGCCATGGTTAAAAGCAACTCCAGCGTTACTGTCTTTACCACAGAGACACAGAGTCACAGAGGTAAAACACCGAGATTTAAAATGGTCATTCAATCCCCACAAGTAACATCGTCCCAATGTCAAAATCAGAAATCTCTGTCTTGAAGTCGGTGTCTCTGTGACTCTGTGGTGGATTCCCTCACGCAACGTCTTAGCGCTTATAGTAACCGACCATCGAGAGGAATCGATTCTGATTCAGGATCGGGATCGACAGTTCCTTGGCCTGCTTGACCAGTCCGAAGTAAGCTTCGTAACGCTTCATGGCCTTGGCGTGGCGTTCGATGGCAGTGGGGTCCACTTCGTCTTCAGCCGGGGCCTGTGGGAACTCAGGTTCCTGGCCGAGAATCAGGAAGTCCACATCGTAGGTCAGCTTGGGATTATCCCCCTGCTGCTTGGCATCGGAGACGAGCATGCCACCCCATTTGAGGATCATGTTCTCAACGCGACGACGGTCGGTCACAGAAAGCTGGCCGATTTTATCAAGGTCAAATTCGCCATAGACGAAGAACTTGAATTTGAGTTCCGGATCGTAGATCAGGTTGGCAATCAGATCACCGGTAAAAATCTGTTCGTTGTCGGGAATACGAACCACGCGGGCGACGCTGGTGGTTTCAAAGACGTTGATGACTTCGATGGTTGCCTTGCCGCGGTAGTTGCCTTCGTTGTCTTTGACCACGCCGATTTTCGGATCGTAGATTTCAAAGGTCATGCCGGGGATGACATGGCTTGATTGTCCGAGGTCAATGTAGACTGCATTTTGTTCGACAAGGATGGAAGCGATCTTGCCATCAACCAAGGTGGACGGATCGATGTTGGCTTCCTGGCTCACACGACCGGAGTGCTGACTTTCCAGACGGGCAATACGTTGTTTGTAAACTTCGATTTCAGACTTAAGCTGACCTTCAAGGCTGTTGAACTTGGCCTTTTCATCCTTGGCTTGATCACGCACTTTGGCCAGTTGTGAAGCGATGGACTTCTGCTCGCTGTCTGCTTTTTTCTGGAAAGCGTCATAGTCCTTCTCAAGCTTGGCGAGTTGCCCCTTGAGTTTATTGACGGAGTTGCGGTATTCGTTTTCGACCTGGTTTTTAGCAGTTTCCGCTTCGGAAGCACGACGCGTTGCCGTTTCATACTTCTTGTTCAGTTCGTTCTGCAGTTCCTTGGCCGACTGTTCTTCAGCACGAAGACGTTCGATTTCAGGAATCAGTGCTTTGACTTCCAGGGACTTCATGCGACCGTCGATGCCTTCGATAGGCGTCTCAGCCAAACCGATGAAACCCTTGAGTTGGCTGTTGACTTCCATCAACTCGCCGACGACGGATTTGCTTTGGTTCTGAAGCATGCCACGGATCACGTCATTGCCTGAGCGCTCTGACGGCCGGACATAGCGATCGAGTTCCACAGACGCACTTTGTGCCTGCTGCTCTGCGACTTCAATCTTGGTATAGAAAAGAATTGCAAAAACCAAGCTGGTTAAAAATGCAATCCCCAACAGAACGATGGCCCAAATAGATCCACTTGAACCGCCACCTGAGCGCGCCATAAACCGACTCCTTAATGCGTGGGAACAGGTTATCCATCCCTGTAGGTTTGTAAGTGTCTTAGGTTTCGACTGTTTCGTCAAGCTCAAAGCATGACCGGTTAGCGATCAAAATGTCACAAACCACTGATTTGCTCAGTTTGAGGGAGAATTTGGTCTTTAATATAGCAGTTGGCTCTCTGATTTGCGAGGAAAATTCTGTTATCGCGATACGGCCGAATGGGACTCAAAGTGATTTGTGATTAGGGATTTGGGATTGGTGCAAGACAAAAAGGCATGAACAGCCAACCGATATTCATATGTCTCACTAATCCCCAATCACTAATCCCTGATCACTGAATGCTCATTGCAGTGATTGAAGCACTTTGGAGACCTGGCTGATGGTGTAGCTGTCGGACTTGAAAAGTTCTTTGCCGTTGGCATCGTAAATCACCAGTAAGGGGATGGTGACCCGGCCTGCTTTTTCCAGTAAGGCAGAGCCGTCAGGATTGGCACTGGTCAGATCCACTTTCATGGGGATGACCTTGCCGGTACTCAGAAGTTGGACAACTTGATCACTGTGAAGCACCTGATGTTCGAGCACCTGACAGTTCAGACACCATTGGGCGGTGAAGTCCACCAGAACCGCTTTGCCATCGGTTTGAGCCTGTGCGAGTTTGGCGGGGGTGTACATTTCCCAATCGATTGGGCCTTTATCCGTCAGCGATCGTCCCATGGCAATGCTGCCCCCTGCCATGAGCAGTCCGATGATTGCCCATGTGATGGCAGCAGGACGCTTGGCGCCCCCGAGTTTTATGCTGCGGATCGCGAGCCAGAAACCGGCAGCAGTGAGAATGCCGCACACGAGCCACCAATGCCAGAGTCCCGGTTCATCGGGTGGCGTGGTCAGTAGGCCGTTGAGTCCTACGCCCAGGAAATACGCCCCTGCAGCAAGGAGACACAATCCCAGGATCTGGTTAACCAGAAGACTCACCGGCCCAGCGGACGGCATTTTCCTGGCCAATGCCGGGAAGGCACTGAGGATCAGGTAGGGAATCGCCATGCCGGTACCGATGGCAGCAAACACCGCAACGGTGACCAACGGGGGCTGCGTTGCCGACCATGCCGCTGCCGCCCCCATGAAGGGTCCGGTGCAAGGCGTACTGAGCACCGCGGTCATGATGCCAAAGAGTACCGAGCCGGTGAAGGTGTCATGTTTGGGCGTGACGTTGTAGACCTTGGTAGGCAATTTGATATCGAATAGACCGCACATCCCAATGGCCAAAGCGCAGATCACCACGCCCATCCCCACCGTGAACATCGGGTATTGGAAAAGCTGATTGACCTCCGAAAAACCGGACAATCCAGCAATGGCAATCCCCAATGCAAGCCAGAATCCCAACACACCCAGTGACATAAAGATACCGAGCAATAAACCCTTGCCACGCGTCTGGGCGGACTTGTGTAGCAACATGATTTTCAGCGGGATCACCGGCAAAACACAGGGTGTCAGATTCAGCAATGCGCCACCGATCATCGCAACAAACAGCAGGCCAAGCATCCCCCCCAGACCACTGCCATCCAGCGAGAAACTCAGGCCAAAGGCGTCAAAAACCACTTTGCCATCACCTGATGCCATCGCTGAGTCTGCATTGGATGCCGAGAAGTTATCCAGCAGATTGGTGTCAAATGTATTGAAGATCGCCAAGGTCTGAGCATCCGCAAAAACCTGCGAATCCCCCACCGTCACAGGCAGGGAAATAATCTCCGTTTTAGGTGCCAGACAGCTCTTGTCATCACAGGTCTGATATCGCACGGAGATGTCAACGTTGTACTGCCCCGAAGCCACATTCTCATTGACCCTCACCGGCAGGTAGAACACCGACTTGCCTTCGTACACCGGTAAGTCAATCGGACTACCCGTATACGTTACCGGCAGGACATGCGCTTCCGGTCGCTGCAACTGCCCTGCGGTCAACCAATCCGTCGAATCCGCCAGTTTCACCTGTGTGGGGATCAGGTAACTCAGGTCGCTGGGAATCATGTCCGCAGCACCATTGACATGCCAGGGCTTTTGGATGTCCAGGGTGACTGCAACGACGAATTTGCTGCCGGGCGAAGTCTGCTTAGCCATACTCACCGCGGAGATTTTGACGGGTTGAGGTTGCGCAAAGAGATTCTGGGCAATGGCTTTGGGCGCAAGAGAACTCAAAAAAATGAACCACAGAGGCACAGAGATACTGAGAAAAGAATTAAAAAACTCCAGCCACTGTCTTTTTCGATCTCTGTGGCTCTGTGTCTCTGTGGTTAAATATTTTGTCTTGATCTTGATTTGTCGAAACATACTGAATCCCGTAATTTGAAGCCAATCGGCCTGATGTGCCGATAACTGTATCAAAGTCTTACACCCGTTTGGACAGGTAGTTGCCACATGGCCGAAATTCTTGACCAATCAGAAGTTGATGCCCTGTTAGCCGCCGTAGACGGTGGTGATGTCAATACGGGTGAAAGTGACGGCCCGGAGTACGTGTACACGTCGGTCAAAAAAGGCCGGTACCTGTACAATGCCGAGATCCGCCCGTACGACTTCAAACGTCCCGAACGTGTGAGTAAAGACCAGATGCGTGCCCTGGAGACGCTCCATGAGGGGTTTGCCCGGGCATTTGGTGCAGGTCTCTCCGGTTTCATGCGGACGATCGTGGAGGTCAAGGTTGCCAACATTGAGCAGATGACCTTCAGCGAGTTCACACACAGCCTGCCCAATCCGACCTGTTTCAACTTGCTGGCCGTCGAGCCGTTGGATGGCAATATCTGTCTGGAACTCTCGCCACTGATCGTGTATCCGATCATTGACCGACTTCTGGGGGGCTCTAATGCTGATCTTTTCATCCCGCAGCGTCCTTTGACTGCTATTGAACAACGTTTGGTACAAAAAGTAACCAATAAAGGCATGATTGCACTCGAAGAAGCCTGGGAATCGATCACCAAGCTCTCCGTGTCCCATCAGGACATTGAGTCCAACCCGCAACTGGTCCAAATTGTTCCACCCAATGAAGTGGTTGTGGTGGTCGGCTTTGAAATCAAGATGGGTGGCCGTGCCGGCACCGCCAGTTTGTGTATCCCCTACAACGTCATCGAACCGGTGATGGAAAAACTCAGCAACCAGACATGGGCTCAGTACAAGCGCAACCGTCAGGACGCACAA
>MDTD01011450.1_pt1 | contig 15505 bp, 9 predicted proteins | sample 811221 | NCBI WGS metagenome assembly MDTD01 (sample SAMN05326646, study PRJNA326480) | marine metagenome | isolation source: seawater | place: Pacific Ocean: South West | collected 2011
CTTGTTCCTAGTATGGCTCTTGATGAGCTCGAGGACATCATAGAAACTAAATATTACTGGATTCTGGCTTTTGAAAATAAAGAAAAGGCAAATAATGCGAGATTTTGGTACGCATCTGAGAACAAAGAAGAACCAAGGTTTGGGTGGCGCTATTTAGAGCCCGGAAAGGATAAAGAGTTACGCATTGGTATTGCACAGGAGGTACAAAATTTAAAAACTGCACTCGCTGAGAGAAAACCGACCGCATCAAAGTTAAACGTTGCAGAGTTTTTAATCTTGAGGCCGGAATTTAGAGAAATAATTCAAAGAATTCAAAATCTCCAGAGCCATCCTTACGCCGAGATTAGAGATAACCTTCTCGCAGACGTTTGCAGACCCATTAACCTCCTACGCTGCAAATTAGCAATGTTTGGAGCAACAAAATTTGATCCGAAGTCAGATCTCTGGATTAGAATAACTCTCTTTCAAGGCGCACCATTAAAGGAACAATTAAGCCATAAAAATTTGGATAATTGGCTCTTTCCTTCCCTTGAAAATGGTTTCTAGATGGAACTGTGTTTGTCGCTGCATGAAGTGGTTACTAAATGCACACAAGCATTACGAGCGCTAAACGTTCCTCCTGGGTTAGATATAGAAAATGGGAAAAACATCGGATGGCTTGAGTCACGTGGTTTGCCGGGTTTGCAAATGCTCGTCGAAGAAATCAAAGCTGCGTCGGATAACACAAATCGTAGCCCAATAGAACTAAATATCATTCAGGATACTGTTCAATTCTCCAGTCAGGGCTATTCTGCTTTTAATTTCACTCAATCCGCCGTGGATTTTTCTGAAAATGGTAAAATTGTGAGTGTCGAGAAATGCAGGTTTCCTCTCCTCATATTCGCAGAAATGGCGAGGCGGAAGCATCTTCCCTTTGGCTTCCATGTCCAATGGATAAAAGATGATGAAATCAATACAGGGGCTGCCATATCTGGCAACTCGGAAATTACGATTAATTCAGGAAGCTTGACTGAAGTTTATAGTTTGGAAATAACCGCAATCAAAGATCTCATAATCAAAAACCCTCTCATCAAATTAAGTCACGAAAGCACCTTTGAAGGGAATGGCATTAGCTGCGATCGAGATTATTGGAAGGTTATATGTGCTACAGCAAAAAAGGTTTTAGTCCCAGACAGCGAACGAAGCCATAGCAGCGCCGGAGCAGAGGTGGATGACAGTAACTGAATTTAAATTATTATCAGTCCAAAACAATCACTAAACAAAATCCACGGTTCCAAGCGCCGCATCCTGAAACACACCAATTAACTCTAACTCCGAAGATAAAACTGTATCAACGGTATCCGTATTGGTATTTTGGAATAGATACACTGCCGTCCCCCCATTATTTGCGGCAGTCGCATCTTCGTTAGTCTCCGAGTCTATTGCAATCAGCACTATGTCAGACGAGTCGAACGCAGCGTCTAATCCTGTATACGAGAGAAGCCCAGTGTCTACAGCCTCAGATTCCAGTGTATTTGCGCGCCCTCTACCAACATTATCAGCAAAATTGTTTATCGCTGTTTCCAAGTCAGCATCCCCATCTGCGTCCTGTATAACATAAACGGTTGCATCCGCATCTGCGGCTACAGCTGCTTGGAGTGTCGCACCAGATGCTGCAACGACGGATGTCACACTATCATGCGAAAGGCTTCCATTGTAATCAAAGGTATCGCTGCCACTTGTAAAACTTGCAGTATTTGAAGTGGTAGCATCATCACGAATGCTTAAGGCGTTCCCGCTACCTGTTGCCGAAGTTCTCACCACGGTTGCCACGACATCTGCATTCAAGGTGAGCGTATCTTGGCCCTGCCCTAATTCAAACACAGTGCCTGCCGTCAGCGTGGCGCCATCAAAATCGAGTCTGTCATTGGTACTTGATCCACTAAATGTAAAGGCGGATGAAAACACATCTGCACCAGTTGTTATAGTCACTATCTTATTGCTAGAAGACGCATCCAGAGCTGTAATATTGATGGCTGTGAAGTCATTTATGAGCAAATTTGCACCTGTAGCTGTGATTGTAACATTTGTTGCATTAGCAAAAGTTGCACCACTAATTGTTTTAGCGCCCGAAGCACTCGTTTTGAGCGTAACGGTCTCAATATTAGGAGCGATAATAGAACCACCGGTTGTATAATTACTCCCACCGAAATCGACGGTTAGAGTGTCTGACGCTCCTGCCGAATTGATCTGATTGATAGTAAGATCGTTGCCAATCGCGGCATTAATATTTACTTCTGCAGCTTTCGCCAAGTCGGTAATCACAATAGCACCGGCAAGGGCCCCACTTGCCTTCAGACTTGCTAATCCGGTAAGACCAGTTATATCATGAGTAAGTCCTCCGCCGCCCTTTATTTCTAATGTTTCAAAGTTTGACAGCCGCGCAGTTAGAGCATCCGTCAGGGCACTAGTAACTTCAATCGTGTCTGTTCCGGAACCTCCATCTACAGTGTCAGCCGCAGATAAGTTTCCATTAGCCTCAACTGTATCATTTCCCGATCCCATATTGACGACGTCTGTTCCACTCGAAAGAATGACCGTGTCGTTGTTGCCTCCCGTATTAACATCGTTTGTACCACCTGTTAAAGTAACATGGTCATTACCATTTTCGGTGTCTATGTCGTTGATACCATTGGATGCAGTTACAATGTCGTTGTTATTTCCAGTGACTACAGTATTGGTTCCACCCGATATAGTAATAGTATCGTTACTACTACCAGTATTAATGTTATTTGAGCCTCCCGATACGATTATTGTATCCTGACCTGAACTTGTAGTTACGGTATTCCCGCCACCAGTAATTGTTATCTGATCATTTCCAGACCCTGTGTTAGTGGTGCTACCTGTTGTACCTAGAGTAATTGTCAAATTTGCCGAAGCAGTAACCCCATTGATCGTACTTATCGCGTTGGGAAGCGCACTCATAATTCCTAAGTTCCCTGAACCCTGAAGATTTACAGTTGTTAATGCGTTACCAGAGTTTTCTATCACAACAAAACTATCGTTAGCACTCGATAGGTTTAATGTAGCCAGACCTGTTCCAGCTATATCCAAAAATACATTCTGACCAGCTGAAGATGTAGCTGGCCCAATATCATCCAAGGTAAGATCGAGAGATGTAACGCTACCCGCGTGGGCGATGCGCATCCCGCCATCACCTAATGCAGCTGCCGCAGTATCGCCATCGATAATACTATCTAGCGTTAAACTTTGGTTTGCTGCTAGTGTGGTTGTAATTAAGCTTCCGTCGACAGTCGTCCCCCCCTCCAATTCGATACCCGTTATTGTTGTAAGTGATGAAAAATCTAAGCTCTGATGAACGGTATCCTGAATTGCAATTTGTTCTATACTTATAAGGTTAGCCGTCGACGGTATAGTTGCCAAACCAGTGTGTATAATCTCTAGTGTATCCGTGCCATCTCCTCCATCTATCCTATCTCCTACTGCCAAATTCGTCGCTGTGGTGACAGTATCGTTGCCTTTTCCCGTTTGGACATCATTAGTGCCGCCTGTCAACGTTATTGCATCATTTCCAATTCCTCCCCTTATTGTATTATTTCCATTACCAATAGTCAGACTCAAGTTCGCTGAAGCTGCAGCGCCATTTACATTGGTTATGCTATTTGGGAGGGTGCCTAATGCCATCGTTCCAGTTCCTAAGAGTTCTAGACCTACCAGAACCCCACCCGAATTAGAAATAACAACAAAGCTGTCATTTCCAGAAGTTACCTTCAGGTTTGAAACACTTGTCCCTGCAATATCAATAAATACATTTTCATTAGTGGTAGAGGTATTTGGACCTACATCATCCAATATAAGTTCCAAAGAGGTAATACCACTCGCTTGAGAAATCCTAATTCCACCATCAGCAAGAGACGCAGCTGAAGTATCGCCATCTGTGATACTATCGAGAGTTAAAATTTGGTTTGCTGACAAAGTTGCTGTGATTAGGCCTCCATCAATAGTCGTACCTCCCTCCAATTCAATATTTGCTATTTCACTGAAACTTGAGAAATCTAACGATTGATGGACAGTATCAATAATCCCGATACTCTCAATATTAGTCATCTTGCCAGGAGACGGAAGTACCCCAAGACCTGTCGAGGTTACCATTAGACTGTCGGTACCATCACCACCATCAATAGTGTCAGTGCTTAAATCGTTGGCAGCAGAGGATATTATAGTATCGTTTCCTTGTCCGGTATTTACTGTATTTGTTCCTCCATTTAAATTAACGGTATCGTTACCGGAATTAGTATTAATGGTGTTTGTTCCGCCAGTAAGAGAGATTGTGTCAACACCCGAGCCTACGTCAACGGTATTGACACCCGTTCCTGGCGTTAGTGTAATGTTTGCAGTAGTTTGAGCGCCACTTACGGTTGTTATACTGTTAGGAAGCGTTCCGATCTCAAAGATACCCGTACCCGTTAAGTTTATTCGATTGAGGTTGTTTCCGGTGTTTGATAAGACCACAAAACTATCATTGCTGGATGTTATATTTGCTGTTGTTACGCCAGTGCCCGCGATGTCAATAAAAACGTTTTCATTGGTTGTTGACGCATTTGGACCGATATCATCTAGGATAAGTTCCAACGATGTAACATCGTTAGCTTGGGTAATTCGGATTCCTCCATCATTCAATGCTGCTGATCCGGTATCGCCATCAATTATACTATCTAACGTCAACGTCTGATTCGATGCCAAGGTCGTTGTAATTAAAGCGCCGTCGATAGTGGATCCTGAATCTAATTCTATATTGGATACGCTTGAAAACCCTGAAAAATCAATCGATTGGTGAACTGTATCTGCTATAAAGATACTTTCTATACCAGTAAGATTAGAGGGTTGAGGCACTACAACTTGCGCCGACGCTGTCAGATTAAAAACGTCTGTTCCATCTCCTCCATGGATAACGGCACCGCCTAAAGAGGATTGCGTTGTGTTAATAGTATCGTTTCCACCTCTTGTAGAAACCGACATAATATCACTGGAAAAGGAAATAGTATCATTACCTGAACCAGTATCTATTCTTTTTGTATTGGCACCTACAAAACTGGGTAAGGTCAAGTTAGCCGTTAACGTCGCTCCATCTACTCTTTGAACGTTACTTGGCAGTGTGCCTATTATTCCTAAATTTCCAGATCCGCTTATGTTAATAGTGGAGATTTGAGCTCCCGAGTTCGAAAGGCTAATGAAACTGTCATTGATATTTGATAAGCTAAGCGTTTGTATGTTTAAACCAGCTATGTCAATGAACACGTTTTCATTAACAGAAGCTGCCACAGGTCCTATATCATCAAGTTTCAAATTAAACGCAGAAGCTGAGAGACTATGATCAATTTTTATGCCACCATCAGTTAACGCCGCAGCTCCGGAATCTGCATCTAAAATACTATTCAATGTCAACTCTTGGCTGGGACCTAGCGTTACCATAATGGTCTCATTATTGCTAGTAGTTCCAGAATCGAGTTCTATTTCTTCTAGTGACGCATAAACTGAAAAATCTAAGGTTTGATGCAATGGTGATGTTAAAAATATTTTCTCTATGTTTTTAAGGTTATTTCCACTCGGAAGTTCTAGTGAACCGTCGGATTCGATGGTTAACGTGTCAACGCCGGCAAGACCATCAATGCTGTCTTCCTCGTTTAGTGTGAAAATTTTACTTGTAAAGACATCATTACCTAAAGTTCCTAGCAAAACATCAGTTCCCACTGTGAGCGAAAAACTCGAAGAAATTCCAGACCCCGGCCGCATTTCTGCCATTCCAAAGGCCAAATAGTGATGTAGGGCTGAATTAAAAAAACCGGCATCTATTGCAGCGCTTACATCCGGGTTTTCTGCGAGGTAAGTTATCGCATTAAACCCAACATACTCAATAGATGGTATGCGATTTTCCGCCTGTCCAAATTTCTGAAAATGTTCAAAAACACTGGAAAAGTGGCCAACCGAGACTGCACTAAAGACATCTTGATTTTGGGTAGCGTAAAATATTGCGTCGAATACTGAATTCGGGTTTCTCAACTCCCTTCCACCAAAGAGAACATAATGGCTAGCTCCACTATCAAAATGCCCGTTGAGAATCGCACGCACGACATCTTGATTATTTGTCAGATAGTAGTTTTCATCAAATAGGACGAAAATAGACATAATCTACCGAGCATTTCTGAACTTTTACTATATCCAGCGGATATTTTAACAAGTAAATACAAAGTTGACTATTATATTGATTTATTGAGCATATCTAACAAAAAATTCCCCTTACTGCTTAAACTAATATACTTAAGCTATTGTTTGTTAGGGATCATCGCGTTTATCAATTGAACGCATAAATTTTATTTTGACCTCACCCAGATTTTTATCTAATAAAATTATGAATAAACATCGTTCAAGATGCAATTCAGCCGGAAAGGCGAATAGTTTATGGAAACAGAATGGGACTATTCCGACAGAGCTAGTACCTATGATAAACGAGCTGACTATAGTGGAAAAGCTATAGAAAAATTGATCACACAAACAAAAACCTCACCAGGCGAAAACGTGGCGGATATCGGAGCAGGAACCGGAAAATTAACAAAGCTTCTTGCTGGGTATGCCTTAAAGATATATGCCGTAGAACCCAACGATAACATGCGGATGTATGGTAGAAAAAACACTGCAGATACAGACGTTGTATGGAGTGAGGGGGTCGGTGAAAAAACATTTTTACCCAGCTCTAAGTTCCACGCAGCATTTTTTGGGTCATCCTTTAATGTTTTAAATCAAGAAGAAACATTGAAGGAAGTAGCTCGTATTTTAACGCCGGACGGTTGGTTTGCTTGCCTGTGGAATCACCGGGATTTAGACGACCCACTTCAAAAAGAAATAGAAGGCATTATACACAAATTCATACCCAGGTTTGATTATGGCAAAAGGCGACAGGACCCTACTGGGGTAATTAGTCAATCAAATCTTTTTGGGATGGTTGAAACAATAGAAGAAAGCTTTCCCGTTCAAATGAATCGAGCCGATATATTAGATGCATGGCGGAGCCATGATACATTATTTCGTCAATCAAATGGGAATTTTGATGAAATAATTAAAGAAATTTCATTTTTACTAAAACACGACTCTTATCAAGTGCCCTACTGCACACGCATCTGGTTTTCACAGCTAAAAGCAAAATAACTGTGAAAGCTATGCACAAAGAGGACGGCCGGGTTATCTGGATTACAGGACTGTCAGGGGTCGGTAAAACTACACTAGCCCAAGAATTAATTAAGTTGATCATAGTAACTGGGGAGCCAGTAATTCACCTCGACGGAGATAAGCTAAGAGAAATATTTGGCGTTGTTGAAAGAAATTCCCAAAACTATGACCGCAATGCGCGCCTCGGGCTAGCTATGAAGTATTCTAAATTAACCAACGTACTATGCTCTCAAGGGTTTACCGTCGTAGTCTCCACCATTTCAATGTTCAATGAAATTTACGACTGGAATAGAACGAACTTACCAAACTATTTTGAAGTCTATCTTAAAATACCATTAGACGAACTGCGCCGACGGGATCCAAAAAACATCTATAATCAATATGACGAAGGAATTATAAAGAATGTTGCCGGCCTTGATTTACTAGTTGATGAACCACTGACCGCTGATTGGCAGCCAGAATTTCAACGTGATAGAACAGTCTCATCACTCGCATGCGAACTAAATTCAATTTTAGAAGAAAAGATATCGATTTCTAAAAAACAGGGCTAGAATGTTTTATTAGACATAAACTCATTATTTGGCTCCCATCTGCGTTGACAATCTTATGGCTTTGTAAAATGCATCTTAATTTTTCAACAAAGGCTCAGACACTCGCTTTACTTAAAGATAATTTAAGTACTGCCTCAATAGCACCAATGTATATTTTTTCTCAGAGCGAGTGGCAAAGTAACCGGGTCAAATGCCTCGAAGGTATAAAAGCTAAAATTGCTAATGGCCCCTGGATTATACGCTCCAGTTGCAAAAGGGAAGATACATCGACTGCTTCAAATGCTGGGAAGTTTTTATCAATAACCGATGTCACGATGGCCGATCTAGGAACTTCTATTGATCAGGTGTTTTTATCATACGAAGAACCGGCAGGCGATGACGAAGTACTAATTCAACCTATGTTAGAAAATGTTATCCGCTCAGGCGTTGCTTTTTCACATGATCCTAACACTTGTTCACCATATCGGGTTATTAATTGGTCAGATAGTGAGGATACAACAGTTGTTACAGGGGGAACGGGAGGTCGTACATGGATACAAGCAGCAGAGTATTCATTGGACGCAACATCACCCTTTAATCCAATCATCTCCCTTTTAGATGAGCTCATAAATAAATTTGGGGCAGTTCCTATTGATTGCGAATTTGCAATTACAAAAAGTAAAAATGGCAGATCGTTCCACGAAAAACTGTGGCTATTGCAAGCAAGGCAATTAATTCTGAGCGAAAAACCGGAAAAACCTGCAGATCAAACTCGGCGTCTTAGAGATATAGCGTCTAAAGTAGAAAAAGGCATCCGACCTCACCCATTGTTGATGGGAGAGAGAACAGTATATGGAGTGATGCCTGATTGGAACCCAGCAGAAATAATAGGCTTGAGACCAAAACCATTAGCTCTATCCTTATATCGTGAACTTGTCACAGACTCAATTTGGGCTTATCAACGGCATAATTACGGTTACAGAAATCTCCGTAGTTTCCCACTAATGCCGCATTTTCATGGACTTCCTTATATAGATGTGCGTCTCTCATTCAATTCGTTCATTCCCAACGAACTCGACAATGATCTTGCCGGCCGCCTCGTAGATTATTATGTCGACCACCTGGTCAAAGAGCCTGCGCTTCACGATAAAGTAGAATTTGAGATCGTTCTTTCTTGTTATACCTTTGACATCAAACGTAGGCTTGAACGATTACGTAAAGTTGGTTTTTCGGACAAAGACTGTAAGTCACTTAGTAACAGCCTTCGTAAGTTAACAAATAACATTATTCATCCCAAACACGGCTTGTGGAAAACCGACGCTGATAAACTAGATGTTCTCATCTCTCGACGGCAGAAGATATTGTCCTCGGATATGGATCTAATTGAGAAAGTTTATTGGCTATTGGAAGACGCCAAACGTTATGGGACGCTTCCTTTCGCCGGACTTGCCCGCGCCGGTTTTATAGCAGTCCAAATGCTAAGGTCATTCGTTGCGACCGGGATATTTTCAGAAAGCGACTATGAAACATATATGAGTAGTATATCCACGGTATCGAGGGAAATGGCAAACGATCTTGCCATACTTAGTAGAGATATTTTTTTGGAAAAATATGGACACCTCAGGCCTGGAACATATGAAATTCTATCTCCAAGATATGACGAAACGCCAAATCGCTACTTTGATTGGGAAAACAGACCTGAGCCACCGTCAGATGCGAAACAATTTAATTTAGATGATGTTCAGTTGGGAAAGATTAGTGAACATATAAAAGAGCATAACCTAGACACAGATCCAGAAAATTTATTTAATTTCATTGAAAATGGCATCAAACTTCGAGAATTAGCAAAATTTCACTTTAGCCAAAACTTATCTGACGTATTGGCTATGGTGACACAACTGGGGAAAGAGGAACGTATCGGAAAATCAGATCTGGCATACATTGATATAAAGATTTTGCAGGAACTATATATATCAAGTCTCAATTGTAGAGATAGTTTAATAACAAACATTGAATTGGGTAAACGCAACTACACCCAAACTCTGAAAACTTCTTTGCCGCCATTAATCACCAAACCCGAGGACGTGTGGGCATTCGAGTTGCCTGAAACTCTGCCAAATTTCGTCACTCACAAGCGACTGACCGCTCAAGTTACAGATGCGAGCTCACATGAAAATTTAGCAGAAAAAGTTGTTTGCATACCAAATGCTGACCCAGGTTTCGATTGGTTGTTTTCATATCCTATTGCTGGTTTGATTACAGCCTGGGGAGGACCAAATTCCCATATGGCCATTCGAGCTGGTGAATTGGAGTTACCTGCCGTGATTGGCGTTGGCGATTTACTTTACCAACGAATTTCAAGAGCAAAATCCATACATATAGACTGTTCTAGTAAACTCGTGGAGATTATTTCGTGACTTTAATTTGCGTTAGTCAGAGAGTTGAGATCTTACCTGAACGGAATGAAGTTAGAGACTCGATAGACCAGCGACTGATTTCTTTTTTAAGTAAATCCGGTGCGATAGTTGTTCCCGTTCCCAACTTTGCTCATTCTGAGATGGAAATAGAAAATTGGTTAAATAACATAAGGCCACGCGCCATAGTTCTATCTGGTGGCAATGACATTGGTGAGCAGCCATCACGTGATCACGTTGAAGAGCGTTTATTGAATTACGGGTCTCAAAACTCTCTCCCCCTTTTGGGGATTTGTCGTGGAATGCAAATGATGGGAGTTTGGGGAGGAGCGGCGCTCAAATCTGTGCGTGGTCATGTTGCGACCAGGCATCAATTAATGGGCGAATTAGATGTAACAGTAAATAGTTACCATAATTACTCTTTGACGGCTGTACCCGACAAATTCAAAGCCATTGCATATAGCGAAGATGGAGAAATAGAAGCGATTCAACATACAACATTACCGTGGGAGGGATGGATGTGGCATCCCGAACGGGAAATATTTTTTAGCAAAACAGATCTTAAAAGATTTAGAAATCTAATATCATGAGAGCAATTATCCTGGCGGCAGGCCGAGGAAGCCGCATGCAACATTTAACCAATGATAAACCAAAGTGCCTTTTAGAAGTAAACGGGAAACGTTTATTAGAGCATCAGTTTGAGGCGATTACTAAAGCTGGTATCCGTTCCGTAGCCATTGTAACTGGCTATAAACAAGAGTTAATTAAGTTGCCAGGAGTCGAGTTAATTCATAACGAGCGTTGGGCTGAAACGAATATGGTTTCTTCTCTTGTTTGCGCAGATAACTGGCTCCAACAAGATACCTGTATAATCAGTTACTCAGATATTTTTTATGATTCTAGTGCTATCTCTTCGCTAATGGAAAACCAGAATGAACTTGCCATAACCTACGACCCTAACTGGGCAGGCTTATGGGAGGAACGTTTCCAAAACCCTTTAGACGACGCAGAAACTTTCCAATTTGACGAGAAGAACTTTTTAACGGAAATTGGTCGAAGGCCCAAGACAATGAAAGACATCCAAGGCCAATATATGGGGTTACTTCGTTTCATGCCAAATGCATGGAAAGAAATTACTGCAATTCGAAATAATCTCAAAAACACTATTAAAGATAAGATGCATATGACAGAGCTTTTGCAGCGCGTCATAATGGCAGGAACGTTAAATATCAAAGCCATACCGTATATGGGTAATTGGGGTGAAGTTGATTCTGAAGATGATTTAAATGTTTATAACAAACTAACGTGAAAGGGGTAATGCAATATCTGCCAAACGCTCTAACGATAAGATAACCGAATAAGGTCTTCAATTTTTTTTAACGCTTTCGGTGCGAGGTGCGTTCCATCAAGGTGAAACTCATTGTTAGAAACACCATGTTTATTGGTAGTAAAAGAATGTGTATCGATAAATCTGTATCCTAACTGTATTGCCTGCCTTCTCAACTGTTTATTGAATTCTTTCACCAAAGATATTCTCTCTAAAATTTCACGTGATAACGTTGCCTTGCCATAGCTGACGATAACTGGAGCGGGAACCGAAAGGACAAATACATCACATTCACTATCCAAGAATTGTTGAGAAATAAACTCCAAATAGCCGCACACAGTATTATAAACAAGTTGTTCTATGGTTTTTTTTGATTTGGTAGCGGCTGCCAAAATTCCTTCGTCTTGACGACAATCTATTTCTCCGAAGGATAGAAAAACAAGAGAGCCAGTTGGTATGCGGCTTGTATGGTGACGCAAGATTCCTTTAAATTTGTTTTCTTCTGGTGTAGCAAAATGCCACGCCTTTGCGCCATAAATAATACGTGGTTTGATTTGATGTGTTTCCCCTCTTATTTTTAAAAGCCGGTGTGCAAAAGACAAACAATGACTTTCTCCAATATGAAAAACCGAAGGAAGAGTTTTTTGTTCACTATCATCAGGTTCTAAAACTAACAGGGATTTAATCATCTTATGATAGGCAGTACAAAACCTTCTATCCCCACTATTAAGCATCTTGAAGGCATCACTGCTGACCATATTCTCCAACCTCTTCTCCGATTGTTTTGCTGCGGTCATTTCATTATTTAAATAGCTCTTTACGAGACTGTCACAGATTAACTTTATCCCTATTTGCCTTTCTACAAACGAGGTTAAATGCTTTTTAGGCTTATCTGTTTTTTGATCCGGATAATTTATCTGGGTTAATATATTGGATAAATTATAGTGTGGGTCTGGATAATTCTTGTGTATTTGCATCGCTCTTTTATAACTAAGAATTGCTGGATCATAATTTCCGAGTTCCGTGAGAACGATACCAAAATTATTATGGGCGGCTGCATGATTTGGAGTTAGTACTAAGCCTTTTTGAAAGCAATGGATTGCCTTCTTATGTTCAAAAAGTTTATTTAAGGCTTCTCCTAAATTAGAATATGCGAAGGGATGGTCGGGATTTAATTTAATTGCTTTGTTGTAATCTATGATACTCTTCTGAAAATTTCCTAATCGCGAATTACTGATGCCAGAATTATTAAAGGCGTCTGCATGGTAAGGATTAGAATATATTGCCTTTTTGGACGTATCGAGCGCCTCTCGATGTTTTTCCTGATTATTTAAGGCTGTGCTTATATTATTGTAAACCCTCCCATAAAAAGGACTCAAAACCAAAACTTTACTAAACGCCGATATGGCTTCGTCAAACTCTTCCAATTCTGAGTGAATTGCACCAATAGTATTAAGAACCTTCAAATCTGTGGGAAATCTTTTTTTTAAGCTCTGGCCTAACTCCAATGCTTCCTTGAAATGAGCTTGATGGTACAAATAAATCAATTCGTTAAGCTGCTCACCTGAGGAAGAAATACCTCTATCACTAAGAAACTTCGTTTTTAGTTTTTCTAATGAATCATTAGGTAATTCATTAAGTTTTCCCTGCTTTATTAGCCGCTTAATGTCGTTTACTCTTCCCAAACTTATCAATGCATCAAGATAGCTAAACCAGTACTCTAATCGTTTATTATTTGCTTCTAAAGCCGCTTCAAAAAATGGAAGAGCCTCCTCAACTCTGTCAAGGGAAACTGCGAGAACACCCATATTATGGTTGGCGTCAGAATTTTTGGGATCCGCATTAAGGATTGCTGTGTAAAACCTATCAGCTTCTTCGAGCTTACCATTTCTATGGGCAGTTACACCATTCTGCAAAGCTTGAGCAATCGTAAGGTTCATAACCACCGGTGCTAACTTGTAACGTTATCATGCTACCTTTGAAACCATTAGATATCATTAGCGATATAAAAACAATAACGACTTATAACATTTTAAAATGCACTATAGAGATTTTTCAAGATTGGAAAAGAAATACGACCATAAACGGTCAGATTATTCTTTGATGATACTGAAAATAGAAAAACTCCGGGATTTTTATCCCGTATAATACCCGCCTGGGTTTCTAACTGGGTATTATATCGAATGCTAGCACTACTCGTTTCTCGTTCGATTGGAACGGTGTTGTATAATGATACAAAGATGATGGAAACAGACAAACACTTCCCGTCTCAACCTTTAAGACTCTTTCCTTCTGAAAGGTTGCTTGTTGCTTCTGTTTTTGTTTGCTAGTCGAAAAAACTAAATTACCGCTTTCTGGAACAGCATCCTCAGGCATATAGATATATATACTTCCACTCAACCAACCATTTTCATGAATATGCGGCTCTAGTTCTCCTCCATTACCAAAACTTATTAACCATCCAAAAAGTTGGTATTTTGGTGGCCATTTAGTGATGATTCCATCCGATTTAGTTGCAAAATAGCTTTTATAGTGAGCAAGCTCAGAATGTATTAATCTTTCTACATTTTTTATACTTTTGTTATTTTCAGAAAATATATTTCCCGCAGTTTGCCTTCCATTTGTAAGAAGTGTTTGTTGTCGAAACGGCAATAAATCCGATGTTAAAATACCATTTATTTCTTTCAAAAGGTTTTTTCCAAAAGCATATTTTGCGATAATATCACCGGTTAAAATAAATTCCATTGGTTTAGAACAGAATGGATTTTCTATAGATTTATTAAACGCTAAACCTGCGTCACCGCAAACAGCACCGATGATGGCGTTTGCAAACCCTTTATCTAAAATGTTTTGTAATTGTGCTTCGAATAGCTCCCTATTATTCAATAAGTAATAGCATCTGAGTAAATAACTCTCACTTTTCTCTGTATTATGCTTTTTAAAATGATGTGCTGCTTCTTCGATATTATTCAAGGCCAATAAAGATAAGCCACGATTATAATTTATTTCAGTGTTGTGGGGATCCAAATCAGCCGCTATTTGATAACTTTCAACTGCTTCTGAGTCCCGTCCTAAGCCCGCTAAAGCTAGACCTAGGTTATTGTGCGCTTGACTAAAACCTTGATGGAATTCGATAGCAAGTTTGAAATTTTCTATAGCTTCATTGTAGTGCTCTATTTTATTTAATTCCGTGCCAAGGTTATAATACGTAGCCGCGGCTGAGGGGTCTATATTCAATGACTCCTTGAACAAACTAACTGACTGGTTCGGATACCCTAGTGCCGAGTAACTGGCAGCAAGCAAATCAAGGATTTTTGAATTTTGGGGATATCTATCTTTAATGGAGCTCGCAAGCTCAACGATTTGCCCATTTTTATTTTCTCTGTATAATTGAAACAAAAATTTCAATAATTCTTGCTCAGAATAAGAACCAATATTTAATCTGTTTCCGTTTTGCTTCGATGCGTTGACCTTAGCCATTTCCTTTTTCGTCATAATATAAATATCATAGCATGATTTGGGCTACATAACACATAATCAGCACCCTATTTAAATATATTATTGGATCTCAAGATACATAACAAATCTAAACCGATATTTGATTAAGGTAATACTAGCTTCTTCCTCTATGGTTTAGATATATTATTTTTTTGTTACCAAACGCTAATTTGGAAATGTTATAAATACGGGCACCAACTATATCTTCAATGGATGGATTCATTTTCCAACAAAAAACTTTAGGACATGCTTCTAAACTTCCCTATTCGGATAAAACCAATTTTAAACACGAACCTATAATCGTATAAATTCATGGAAGATTTTTGAATATAACAAATTAGAACTTGCTAGAATTTAATCCGATGAATATCGACCGATTACTAAAATTAGCCAATAAAAAACTTAGTACTGGTAACAGTGCGGGTGCACGCGAAATTTACGACTGGAATAGAACGAACTTACCAAACTATTTTGAAGTCTATCTTAAAATACCATTAGACGAACTGCGCCGA
>MDTD01112849.1_pt1 | contig 15502 bp, 11 predicted proteins | sample 811221 | NCBI WGS metagenome assembly MDTD01 (sample SAMN05326646, study PRJNA326480) | marine metagenome | isolation source: seawater | place: Pacific Ocean: South West | collected 2011
TCAAATATTGTCAGTATTAAGGCTGCAAGCGGTAGAATAGAAGAAGTGACCGAGTTGAGAGCCGTATGTGGTTCTGAATTTGCAATATATAGTGGCGATGATTCATTGTTGCTCCCTATGTTATCTGTTGGTGCTATAGGTGTTGTGAGTGTTGCAAGCCATATTGTAGGTTTGCAACTAAAGGAAATGATTTCTTGTTTTCAAGATGGCCAAGTTAAAAAAGCTCTCGAAATTCATGATGGGCTTCAAGAACTTTTTAATGCCCTTTTCGAGACAACTAATCCAATCCCCATCAAAGCTGCCTTAGAACTCTTAGGCTGGGAAGTTGGTTCTCCAAGACATCCATTATCAAAACTTAATCAAAAGAAAACTCAAAATCTTTTAAAGATTATCAAAAATTTATCCTTGCTAGGAAAAAATTAAATTTTCTTTTTTCGTCTTTAGGTTAAGCATCCACATGTTCGTTTTTATAGTTTTCAAATGAATTCAAGTCAATTAAATTCCCAAAAAAATAACTCATCAGCTATTTCTAAAAATCAAAAAGGACCATGTTTAAAAATTGTTCCTTTAGGTGGTTTACATGAGATTGGAAAAAATACATGTGTTTTTGAATATGGCGATGATTTAATCCTTATAGATGGTGGATTAGCATTTCCTACTGAAGGCATGCATGGAGTAAATGTTGTTATGCCTGATACTACTTATTTACAGGCTAATTTAAATAGATTTAGAGGAATGATAGTTACTCATGGACATGAAGATCATATAGGTGGGATTTCTCACCACTTAAAAAAATTTAATATTCCAATTATATATGGCCCGCCTTTGGCAATTTCAATGTTAAAGGGAAAAATTGAGGAGGCTGGTGTGTCTGATAGAACTAATCTTCAGGCAATACAACCTCGGCAAGTGGTTAAGTTAGGACAACACTTTTCTATAGAATTTGTTCGAAATACGCACTCTATTTCAGATAGTTTTGCATTAGCTTTAACGACTCCAGTAGGAGTAGTATTTTTCACTGGTGATTTTAAGTTTGATCATTCTCCTCCAGATGGTAAGTTGGCTGACATAGAGAGAATGGCTTTCTATGGAGAGAAAGGAGTCTTATGCCTTCTGTCCGATTCAACAAATTCAGAAGTTCAAGGATTTGTTCCATCAGAAAGCTCGGTATTACCAAATTTAGATCGCCTAATAGGTGAAGCTGAAGGAAGAGTTTTGATAACAACTTTTGCAAGTTCAACTCATAGAGTTGCGATGATTATCGAAACAGCAATGAAACATGGCCGAAAGATAGGCTTACTAGGTCGCTCTATGTTGAATGTTGTAGGAAAATGTAGAGAATTAGGTTATATTCGCGTACCGGATGATTTATTCTTTCCCATAAGAACCATTCGAGATCTTCCTGATAGAGAAACATTATTACTCATGACAGGTAGTCAGGGAGAGACTATGGCAGCTCTTAGCAGGATCTCTAGAAGTGAGCATCCAAATGTGCAATTAAAAACAACAGATACTGTAATATTCTCATCTAGTCCAATTCCTGGTAATACTATTTCAGTAAGCCATACAATCGATAAACTTGTCTATCTAGGCGCAAAAGTTATTTATGGTAAAGAACATGGTATTCATGTCTCTGGTCATGGATGCAGAGAAGATCAAAAAATGATGCTTGCATTAATTAAGCCAAAGTTCTTTATACCTGTTCATGGAGAATATAGGATGCAAGTATTGCATGGAAAAACAGCAGTTTCTATGGGTGTATCACCAAATAATATATTAATCCTAGATAATGGGGACTCTATAGAATTAAGAGCTGATTCGATGATTCAAGGGCAGCCAGTCAAGTCAGGTATTGAGATGCTTGATAATACAAGAACTGGAATAGTTGATGCTCGTGCTCTTAAAGAAAGGCAGCAACTAGCTAATGATGGAATTGTAACCGTTCTTATTCCTATCAGCACTGATGGAAATATGGTTGCACCTCCGAGAGTTAGTCTTAGAGGTGTAGTGACTTCTGCTGATCCAAGGAAAATGTCTTTGTGGACTGAGAAAGAAATAAGTTGGGTTTTGGAAAATAGATGGAAGCAGCTTTCAAGACAAACTGGTCCAAAGAATTTTGAAGTCGATTGGATTGGTGTTCAAAGGGAGATCGAATCTGGTTTAAGCAGAAGGATGAGAAGGGAGTTGCAAGTTGAACCTTTAGTTCTATGCTTGGTACAACCTGCTCCAAGTGGGACTCCAGCTTATAAGCCAAGAGTGATTGAAGATCACAATTCAAAAAAGAACAAATATCATAATAATCAAGGAAATAAAAATCAAAATTCTTCCAATAAAAAAAAGGATGAGATAAATAAAAATGATTCAAATAAAGAAGATGTTGTAACAGGTAGAACTCGTAGAAGAAGATCAGCTCTTACAACTAATTATTAATCTGAATGAATTCTCTGTTCCAAGATATTAATAGTCCATCTGTTAGAGTTTCTTGACCATTTGATTTTATAAGAATTTGATTGGATATAAAATCTATATTTTTTGAGCTAATCTGTTTATTGCATTTATCCAAAAAAAGAGTATTTAAGATTGTTGCTCTAGCCTCTTTACCTAACTTGTTCAGAATATTTCTTTTAATCCCTTCCCTGCAAACGCATGAAGTTATAGCTAATTTGCTAAGGTCTGTTCTTTCATTGTTAAAATTTCTCATTTTTTGCATATAGTTGTTAATCCTAGAGCTGCATCCTGGATAAATATTTTCTAAATTTTTTATAACTTTTAGTCTAATTAGGTTTCTTGTTAATTTTAAATCTGAATTAGAAGGGTCTACCCAGTAAGGAATATTTAATTCTTTGCAAATTAAGGCTGTCTCATCTCTTGAAAATAATAATATCGGTCTAACTAAAAAATATTTTTTATTTAATAATCTTTTTTTATCTATTCCCTCGAGGCCTTTCAAATTACTCCCTCTAGAAAGGTTCATAAGGAACGTTTCTGCATTATCGCTACTGGTATGTCCAGTAACGATTGATATATTGTCATTAAGTTTATTCTCGGTATTTATTTTATTTGCTAGTTCATATAATTTTTGATACCTCCATTTTCTAGCTTTTTCTTCAGTTGAAATATCAATTTCATCAGCGCTATCAATATAAAAATTTAGATTTTTTTTTAAACAGAATTTTTTTAATTGATTAGCAAAATAATTTGATTGTTCATGCCAATTATGATTTCCATGCCAAATATTTAGCGACCAATCATGCTGCCTCTTAATATCATCCAACAATGTTAGTAAAGCCATAGAATCTTGTCCGCCTGAGACGCTGACAACTAAATTTGAGCCATTTGGGATTAATTCTTTTTCAGTTAATATTGCTTTATGGAAAATATGATGCCATTTAGTCCAATTATTTTTTAATTTTTCAAACATTTGTTTTCGTCAGGTGATATTTAAAAAAAAACGGTTCTCTATTTATACAAACAATGTCACAATCGGGAAATAAATTCATCTAGTAAATGACTCTGATTAATCAATTGCCACAAAAAGTTCAAATTGAGCTTCATAATCAAACATTACTAAAAGTTATCTCAGGATTAAATAATTTCAATATTGAATCCGTCAAAATGATCTCAAAGGCAGCTTTATTAGGTGGAGCTGATGTTATTGATTTGGCATGTAAACCTGAATTGGTTGAAGCAGTTATTGCCAATAATAATATGCCAATTTGTGTAAGTGCCGTAGAACCAAAGTTATTTGTTGATGCGGTTAAGGCAGGGGCTGCATTTATCGAAATTGGTAATTTTGATACTTTTTACGAGAAAGGAATATTTTTCTCTGCTGATCAAGTGTTATCACTAACGAAAGAGACTAAAGATCTATTGCCAGATATTCCTCTTTCTGTAACTGTTCCTCATATAATTCCATTAGACCAACAAGTTGAACTTGCGTTAAAATTAATAAATGAAGGTGCAGATATAATTCAGACAGAAGGCGGAAAAAGTTCAAATCCATATAGTCCTGGTATTCAAGGATTATTTGAAAAGGCAGTACCAACTCTTGCTTCTACTTATGCAATTAAACAGGAATTTTCAAAGAACTCTATTGTTGCACCCATAATGTCCGCTTCTGGTCTCAGTCAAATTACTTGTCCTTTAGCTATTTCATCTGGGGCTTCAGCAGTGGGTGTGGGTTCTGAAATTAATAAATTAAATAATTTAATAGGTATGATTGCCGTCATTAGGGGTTTAAAAGATTCTTTAAAAGGAGCATTAATTAGTCAAAAAATTTCTTAGGATATTAAATAAATTTAATACCTTGTGAATAATTATCAAATTCAAGCACCATATCAGCCAAGAGGTGATCAACCTGTTGCAATAAAAAGTTTGGTAAAAGGTGTTAATCAAGGTAAAAAATTTCAGACTCTTTTAGGTGCTACTGGCACAGGAAAAACTTTTACGGTTGCTAATGTAATTGAGCAAACAGGAAGACCTGCTTTAGTTCTTGCTCATAATAAAACTTTAGCAGCACAATTATGTAATGAATTAAGGCAGTTTTTCCCAAAAAATGCAGTAGAATATTTCATCTCTTATTATGATTATTATCAACCAGAAGCTTATGTACCTGTAAGTGATACTTATATTGCTAAAACTGCATCAGTTAATGAAGAAATTGATATGCTTAGACATTCAGCGACAAGATCTTTATTTGAAAGAAGAGATGTTATCGTAGTTGCTTCAATTAGTTGTATTTATGGTTTAGGTATCCCTAGTGAATACTTGAAAGCTGCGGTAAGATTTCAAGTTGGAGAAATTATCAATTTGAGGTCATCTCTAAGAGAGCTTGTGAATAATCAATATTCTCGTAATGATGTTGAAATAAGTAGAGGTAGATTTAGGATTAAGGGTGATGTATTAGAAATAGGACCTGCGTATGAGGATAGAATTATTAGAATTGAATTCTTTGGCGATGAGATTGAGGCTATTAGATATGTTGACCCATTAACTGGTGAAATCCTTGAAAGTCTTGAACAAGTTAGTGTATATCCCGCAAAACACTTTGTAACACCAAAAGAAAGACTTGAAAGTGCAATATTAGCAATAAAAAATGAATTAAAATCTCAAATTCATTTGTTTGAAAGTCAAGGTAAATTATTGGAAGCTCAAAGATTAGAACAAAGGACTAAATATGACTTAGAAATGCTTAAAGAAGTCGGTTACTGTAATGGAGTAGAGAATTATGCAAGACATTTAGCTGGTAGAGAGAAGGGAACCCCCCCAGAATGCTTGATTGACTATTTCCCTGATGATTGGCTTTTAGTAGTTGACGAAAGTCACGTCACTTGCCCACAACTTCATGCTATGTATAACGGTGATCAATCTAGGAAAAAGGTATTAATTGATCATGGATTTAGATTACCCAGCGCAGCAGATAATAGACCTTTAAAGTGTGAGGAGTTTTGGGACAAATCGAAACAGACATTATTTATAAGTGCTACACCAGGTCAATGGGAATTAGATCAATGTAATGGGGAATTTATAGAACAAGTTATTAGACCAACAGGTGTTTTAGATCCCATTATTGATGTACGACCAAGTCAAGGGCAAATTGATGATCTTTTATCTGAAATTCGTGTTCGAGCTAAAAAGAATCAACGAGTTCTTGTAACTACTTTGACAAAAAGAATGGCAGAAGATCTGACAGATTATCTATCAGATAACAAAGTGAGGGTAAGATATTTACATTCAGAAATACACTCTATTGAAAGGATTGAAATTATTCAAGATTTAAGATTAGGGGAATATGATGTATTAGTTGGTGTGAATTTATTGCGAGAGGGTTTGGATTTGCCTGAGGTATCCTTAGTTGCTATTCTAGATGCTGATAAAGAAGGATTCTTAAGAGCAGAACGTTCACTCATACAAACGATTGGTAGAGCTGCTAGGCATACAGAAGGAGTGGCATTACTCTATGCAGATAATTTTACAGACTCTATGAAAAGAGCAATTTCTGAAACCGATAGAAGGCGTAAAATACAAAAAAAATATAACGAAATTAATAATATTGTTCCAAAAGCTGCTGGTAAAAAAGTAGAGAATTCAATACTTTCCTTTTTAGAACTTTCAAGAAAATTAGAATCTGGAGGGTTCTCAAAAGATCTTATTAATATTGTTAATGATAAAACTGATGATATTTTGAAATCAAAAGATGAATTATGTATCTTAGAAGAGATGCCTGATCTCATTGATAAATTAGAATCAAAAATGAAGAATGCTGCTGCTGAATTAAATTTCGAAGAGGCAGCAAACCTAAGAGATAGGATTAAAAAACTTAGACAAAAATTATCTAGAAATTCTTAAATTATTTATTTAATGCGAAATAAGTATGTATCGCATTTACTGCTTTATTGCAATCTTTTTCTAATACAATACAAGAAGTTCTAATTTCGCTTGTAGCAATCATTTCTATATTAATTTTTTCATTAGCGAGAGCTCTAAAAACTTTTCCTGCAGTACCAACTTTACATGTCATGCCAGCACCAACAGCGCTTACTTTTGCAATATCTGGACCATAATCTATCTTAGATCCAGGTAGTTTTTTTAATAAAGTACTAAAAACAATGTCTGCATTTTCTTTATCATCTTTACTAATAGTAAAGCTAATATCTTTACTATTAACGATCGATGACCTTTCAGATTGGACAATCGTATCAAATATTAAATTTGATTCAGCTAATGCTAAGCAAATTGAAGCAGCTACTCCAGGCTTATCAGGGAGATTATTTAATGTAACTTGAACTTGATTTTTATCAAGAGCTATACCTCTAACTTCTGGTTTATCTTTATTATCCGATATTGGGTTTATAAAAATTTGAGATGTTCTTAATTTAAATTTTTCGCCAACAAATCTTATCGCTTTAGAAATATCCTTTAAATCAATTACACAACTTACCTTGATTTCGCTAGTTGCAATTAATCTAACATTGATATTAGCTTTGGATAGTGCATCAAATAGTTCAGCTGAAACGCTTGGTCTCCCCATTATGCCAGCCCCTTGAATACTAAGCTTTGTCATGTTTTTTGTTATTTTAAATTTCCCACCTAATTTAGAAATTATTAAATTACATTGACTTGTTGTTCGATCTAAAAATTCTTCAGAAACGGTAAAAGATATATCATTGAAATTTTTTTCATGAGAAGCTTGAATTATTAAATCTACATTTATTCCTGCTTCAGATAATTCTTCAAAAATCTGAGCTGCTATTCCTGGTTCATCGGGAAGTTGATATAGACCAATTACAGCTTGTTTTTCTACAATTTCTAAGCTATTTACTGTCTTTGTTAATTCTAAGCCACCTCTGCTTAATTTTAATGGCTCTATTTCGCTATGTAAAAGGGTTCCTGGCTGATTTGTTTCGCTGGATTTCACATAAAGATTGATTCCATAATTTCTTGCAATCTCAACAGCTCTTGGGTGTAGGACAGAGGCTCCTACACTCGCAAGTTCCAACATTTCTTCACAACTAATGGCATCAAGAAGTTTTGCATCTCTTACTATTCTTGGATCTGTAGTTAAGACTCCAGCAACATCAGTATATATTTCACAAGTCTCTGCTCCTAAAGCTGTTGATAAAGCGACAGCTGATGTATCAGAACCACCTCGACCTAGAGTAGTTATTTCCATTGATCCATCATGACTAAGGCTAGTTCCTTGAAATCCTGCAATAACAACAATATATCCTTGTTCAATATGATCTTTAATTCTATTTGTCTTAATATCTAGAATTCTAGCTTTGCCATGAATAGATTCCGTGATTATTCCTACTTGACTTCCAGTCATTGAAATGGCAGGGACACCATATTCATTAAGAGCAATTGCAAGTAAAGCAATAGTTACTTGTTCTCCTGTAGCAAGAAGCATATCTAATTCTCTTTTTGGAGGTTTTTTACTTATCGCATAACCAAGATTGGCTAATTTATCAGTTGAGTCTCCCATTGCAGAAACAACAATAACTAAATCATTACCTGCTTCTCTGCTTTTTATAATATTTTTTGCAATATTTTTTATTTTGGAGACGTCACCAACCGAGGTTCCTCCAAATTTTTTTACTATTAAAGTCATATTTAAATAATACTCAAAATATACAATTAAAAAATTAGTTAGGTTAAAGTAACAAAATTTTCTGTAAAAGTAGAAATTGGATTATTCCCTTTTTTTAAAGATATTTCAATATTTAAAAGCATTATCATTAAATTTATAAGATAAGAGGAACTACATTTACTCGTTTTTTTTCTGATAAAATAAATCCTTTTCGGGTTAGATATTTCAGTGATTTCAAGTAATTTGGATGAATCTACACTATCAGATAGTAATAAAACAATAGTATGAATTCTGACTTGACTTGTTAATCCTGCGATTAATTTTAGAGGAGGTTCTCCTTGATTAAGTAATTTGCAAATATCATGTAAACTCTGAGGTATTTTTTTTTGAAGTAGTAAATCTATGATTTTGAAGATATTTGTTTGATGGTCATTAAAGAGTTCTTTTGCGATTTCATTTGTTAGAACAATATCTTTATCAGTTGTATCACTTTTTGCTTCTATGTATAGTAAAGCCTTTTCTAATTCATTTTTTAATTTAAGGCTGTCAGTGCCTACTGTTTCAAGTAAAGTGGAAGATACGTTTTTTTCTAATTTTATATTTAAATTATTTGAAATTTTTTCGGTAAATTCTTGTTGACTCTCATAATCCCAAATATTTGGTAAATTATAAAACTTTTCTTTCGCTTGATTATCTTTTATAAGTTGTCTTATCAATTTTGTTGTTTTAATCCTTGCATCAGGTTTTTGATTACTTTGTAATATTAAGTGATTTCCCGCAGGAAGATTAGTTGAAATTGATTCAAGCTTTTTTGTCATAATCTCATCTTTTTTATTAAAAATTGGATTATTTTTTAATAAAACAACTCTTGATCCTTCTCCAAAAGGAGGAGTTAATGAAGCATCAAAAGCTTTAATAATTTCATTAGGATCATCACCATTAAATTTATTTAAATTGAAATCTTTCCATTCTGGAGAAATATGATTACTAATAATTTTTTCAATTTCTTTATCACAAGAGTATTTATCATTGCCCCATATTGCTTGTATTGGCATATTGTAAAAATAGGTTTTTTTTATTATGACCTTTTTTTTTAATTGAGATACGAAATGGTTCAAGATCATCCAATATTTTTAGAAAGTATTAATTTTATTCGAGCCAATTTACCAACTAATAATTTCAGTAAGGTTGAAAATAAGATTTTAGAGAGGTTGATTCATGCTTCCGGAGATTTTAAGATTCAGAGTCTTTTAAAGTTCAGTGAAAATGCATGTGAGAGAGCAATTGAAGCTCTTAAAAATAATGCTCCTATTTTGACAGATACTGATATGGCAGCAGCAGCAGTAAAATCTATGGCAAGGGATACACATGGTAATAGTGTATTTTCAGCTAAACAATGGATCGACGAAAATAGTATTTACCCAAATACAAAAACTGCTTATGGGATTGAGAAAGCTTGGTTCAGTCTTACAAAAAAATATTATGGTAAAAATTCACCACTAGTTATTTTTGGCAGCTCACCAACTGCACTTGAAAAATTGCTGGATATTCTTGAAAAGGATAGTAAAAATTCTCCAAGTTTAATTATTGGTATGCCAGTTGGTTTCATTGGAGTTGAGAATTGTAAGAAAAGATTAAGCGAAACAAACTTTCCATATATAATTTTAGGCTCCACCAGAGGAGGAGCAGCAATGGCAGGAGCTACAATAAACGCACTCTTAAGAGAATCAATTTAAATTATGCAGCTTTGTCTTCATAGAATTCAAGATTAATATTATTAATAAAGTTATTACTTTTTTCTAGATAATTTAATATGTTTTCAGCTTTATTTATAACTTGTATTGGTACACCTGCTAATCTTGCCGCCTCAATACCATAACTTTTATTAGAACCTCCTGTCTCAATTTTATGACAGAAATCTAATCTACCGTTTTTATTCCTTACCGTTACTTGAAAATTCGCTACGTTATCAAGACTTTTTTGTAAATAATTAAGTTCGTGATAATGGGTAGCAAAAATACATTTACAATTTATTTTTTTTGCAAGATATTCGCTTACAGACCATGCAATTGATAAACCATCAAAAGTAGAAGTTCCTCTACCAATTTCATCTAGTAGTACTAAGGATGATTTAGTCGCTTGGTTAAGGATTGATGCAGTTTCTGCCATCTCTACCATAAATGTAGATTGCCCTGTCGACTGATCATCAACGGCACCAACTCTTGTAAATATTCTGTCTACAACTTGTATTACAGCACTCTTAGAAGGAATAAAAGAACCTATTTGCGCTAATATTTGTATTAAACCTATTTGTCTAATAAAACAACTTTTTCCACTTGCATTTGGCCCAGTTAAAATAATTAATTTTTGATTATTATCAAATAAGATATCATTTGGTATAAATTTATTTTCATCAAGTAATTGCTCAACTATTGGATTCCGACTTGCTTTGATATCAGTTTTGTTATTTACATTTTGTTCCTTTAATGGAATTATTTGCGGTTTAATAAAGTTATTTTCAAGTGATACCAGTGATAATCCTAGTAATGCATCTAAACCTGCGATAGATCTTGCAATTGATCTAATGTCTTTTGTCTTATTAGCTACTAAATTTCTTATTTCACAAAAAATGTCATATTCTCTTGTAGCTGCACGATTTTTAATCTGAAATATTTTACTCTCTTGAGATTTAATTGATGTAGTTATGAATCGCTCCTCATTTGTTAATGTTTGTCTTTTTATCCAATGTTTTGGAGCTTGATTAACTTTCGATTTGTTGATAGATATGTAATATCCAAAAGTTCGATGGAACTGTATTTTTAAGTTTGGTATTTTGCTTAAACTTCTTTCTTTCTTTTCCTCGCTTTTTAACCAAACGCTGTAATCATCAACTACATTACGAAGTCCATCAAGTATATTATCTATTCCATCATGTATCAAACCTCCTTCACTAATATTGAGGGGAGGATATTCAACTAAAGTTTTACTGATTTTGTCAGCTAATAGAATTAGATCAGTATTTGCTTCTTTTAATTTTTGTATCCATGGGGGTAAATCCAAAGAAAATAAATCAACAACTGATTTTAATTTAGGTAATCTTTTAAGTCCTTCTGATATAGCAATTAAATCTCTTGGACTAGCCTGCCCAGCGCAAGCCCTACTCGATAGCCTCTCAAGGTCTCCCATCGCTCTAAGAAGATTTTGAGTTTCAGTTCTTAATTTTTTTGAATTTAAAAAATTTGTAATTACATTTTGCCTTGCTGAGATTTCCTTGATATTTATTAAAGGAAAGTTTACCCAACTTCTTAAACATCTTGCTCCCATGCAAGTATAAGTTCTGTCAATACTCCAAAGGAGTGACCCTACATAATTATTGTCTCTTTGAGTATGTGTGATTTCAAGATTCTTTTTTGTTTGATAATCAATTATTAAGTTCTCATTAGAGAATTTTAGGATAGGGTAATCTAATGAAATTTTTACAGAAGAATTATTTTCATAGCAGTGTGGGTTTATTATTTTCAAATAAGCCAATAATCCTCCTAATGATTTTGTTGAGCTTTTTAAAGTCTTTAAACCTAAACCCTCTATTGAACTAATATTATAAAAATCCTTAATATTTGAAATAGCTTCTGAAAGGCTAAAATCTGTTTTTTTAGTAATAGTATATTTTAGTTTTTTCCCTGTTATGTGAAGAAGACTTTTATCTTCTTCACTACCAATTATTATTTCAGAGGCATCTAGTTTTGAAACTTCATCTTTTAATTTATTAATTGAGTTTCCTTCAATGATAATTAATTCTCCAGTACTTACATCAGCTCTTGAAATGCCCCACGTACAGTCCTTGTCATTTTTTGTGTCTTCAATATAAATTGCTGTAATCCAATTATTCTGTTTTGCCACTAGCATCCCTTCTTCAATAACTGTTCCAGGTGTGATAACTCTTGTTATTGCGCGTTTAATTAAAGCTCCGTATTTCCCAGGACTTTTTTCAATCTGATCACAAATAACGACAGAGAAATTTTTCTTAATTAATTCAGAGCTATATCTTTCTAATGCATGGTGAGGAATCCCTGCCATAGGAACTCTTCCAATCTTTTTACCACCATCTTTACTAGTGAGAGTTATTTCTAATATCTCAGATATCAAAATTGCATCTTCAAAAAAACATTCATAGAAATCACCTAATCTGTAAAGTAATAAATGATCAATATTATCTTCTTTAAGAGTTACATAATGTTTTAGTACTGGAGCTAGTTCTTCTTTGTTAACAGTCTTAAAGCTATTTGAATCTTCGTTAACTAGTTTTAAAGTTTCATTGTTTATAACTTCATTATTAGAGAAATTATTTTTTTGATAAGAGTATGAGGAATTTCTAGGTCGTTTTTTTGCATCTAACTGCAATTCTTCATCACTAAAGTTTTCATGTTTATAAGTGCTGTTTTGTTCATAAGTGCTGTTTTTATATATATTCTCATCATTAGAACTTCCAAATAAATTTTTTTGAATTAGATCATCCCCTGACATAATTTTTTAAATACTTCCTTAAATACTAGGGAGTTATTTTTTTTTTGCATCTTACAACTCGATAAGAGTATGTAACTTTTTCCCAAAAAACCTTTTTTATGAGAATATAATAGCCATGTTAGTAATTAAAATCATTAAATTATGCAGGCTGTAAACTTTTTCTTTGTTAATGCTCTCCTTTTTTCATCATTAATTGCAGTAGTAGGTGTTCCTGTTTTGTATGTAACTCAACCATCTTCAGAAGAGGGTCAAAGAGAAAATAGAAGAAAAATTTATTCTATTGCTGCGGTTTGGGTTGTGTTAGTTTTTGTAACTGGAATTGTATCTTCTTTGGTTTGATCCAAGACTTAAGGTATGAGAGTCTATTAATATATTAATTATTCAAAAAATTGTAATGACTACCTATGAAGGTTCTTTTACTAATGCATCATCTCTTAGAGTTGGTATTGTAATAGCAAGATTTAATGATTTAATTACTAATAAAATTCTATCTGGTTGTATTGACTGTTTAAAAAGACATGGTCTAGACACCTCAGAAAATGGTAAAAATCTTGATATCGTTTGGGTCCCTGGTTCTTTTGAATTGCCAATAGCAGCCAAAACTTTGCTTGCAAAATCAAAATATGATGTATTAATAGCACTTGGGGCTGTTATTAAGGGTGAAACTTCCCATTATGACGTCGTTGTTAATGAAGCGAGCAAAGGTATTTCAAAAGTTTCATATCAAAATAATATTCCTATTATTTTTGGAGTTTTAACAACAGATACTATGCAACAAGCTTTAGAAAGAGCTGGTATCAAAAATAACTTAGGATGGAATTATGCTTTGCAAGCAATTGAAATGGGATCATTAATAAAAAATTTAAACTAGTGAATAATTTTTTTTTATTTTTCTCTAATTTAAGATAAGATTAACTATATGCGGATGTAGCTCAGTGGTAGAGCATCTCCTTGCCAAGGAGAATGTCGAGAGTTCGAATCTCTTCATCCGCTCTTTCAAAACTTTGAACTAAAAGTTTTTAATCGTTTCAGCTAATTTAAATTAAGGATTGGTTAATGCGTAATATTGATTCTTACGCAAGAATTTTTATTAGTATTACTTATCAAGACTGTAAATATCATAATGAATTATTGTTGAATATTTCTAAGAAAATAAATCAGTTAATGATTGGGTCGAAATTAGAGATTAAATGGATAGCCATCTGTTTGAAAAATCTATTTTTTTAATGAAGGATGAGGTTAAAAGAATCCAATAAAAATAATAACCTTTATTATTTCTCGGGAAAAGACAATAATCTATCGGAGAAAATATTGGAGCTATGAAATACATAAAGCTACTTTTGAAAGATAAGAATCTCTTCTCGCTAACTTTGGCTAATTTATTGACTAACTTATATAAAAGAAAAATTTGACTTTATTAGTTGATATAACTAATTTTTATATGAGTGTAGTTTAATTAAGTTGTTGAAAGACTTAGTAAATTTCTAGGTTTATAAGGGTTGTTTGAAAAGGAAAACATAAATTAATATACATGTCTCTTTATATGTTTCTAGGGTTATATTTTTACTTACATAAGATAGTATTTTGTCTTTAACAAAGGAACTAGAAGAACAATTAAAAGTACAAAGAGATAAACTTTTAGATTTATCTGGGAGGAATTCCTTAATTGATTTTAAATTTAAAGTCAAAGAAAATGCTAGATCCCAAAATTATTTAAGAATCGTCGATGAAATACCAGAATTAATAATTGACAAATTAAATGTGGATAAAAGATTTGAAGTAATATCAAATAAAAAAGATAAAGATAGTGATAAACCTTATGAATTAGATCTTAAGTTAAAGTCTCAGATTAAAGAAACACTTCCTCAATATAGGGATTTTGATATTCAGACTAATGAAAAAGGTCTTATTTTTTCGCGAACTTGCGATAAACTTTTCGCTAAGAATAAACTTGAACTTGATGAGAGAGGACTAAATAGTTTATGCATTTCTGTAGGTTTTTTGCGTTGGTTTGAGGAAGAAAAATCAAACAACTTCAGAGAATATTTTTCACCCTTAATTCTGTATCCAGTTCAAATGATAAAAGAAAGATCAGTTAATGGTTTTCAATATTCACTTGAAGCCTCAGAACAAGATACTGATTTAAATGTTTGCCTTATTCAAAAAATGCTTATTGAATATGGATTCAAAATACCTGAATTGGAATTAGATGAAGAAGGGCAACCTATAGTTGAAAAGTTTTTTGAAGCGTTTAATAAAGTCATAAAAAAAAGGAATAAAGAAGTAGAAGGACCAGATTGGCAATTGAAATATTATTCAACTATCAGTAATTTTTCTTTCAGAAATATCTCTATTTGGTGGGATACAAACTTCTTTAATCAAAAAGAAGCAAATTGCTGGGAAGTTAATCCTTTAGAAGAAAAAGAGTTACTTAAAGATTTTATAAGTGGAATCCCGTCATCTGTTATAGAGCCTTTAGGGAGTATGGATATAAGTCAAGATAGAGATGAAAAAAATCAAAATTCAAATATTGTTCCAAAATTAATTGCGGATGCTGATAGTACTCAATATAAAGTTGTTATTAAAGCTTTAGAAGGCAAAAATTTGATTGTACAAGGTCCTCCTGGGACAGGTAAAAGCCAAACTATAACAAATATCATAGGAGCTTTACTTGAAAAAGATAAAAAGATACTTTTTGCCGCTGATAAACGCGCCGCTCTTCAAGTTGTTAGGAATAGGCTTGAAGATAAGTCGTTAGGTCATTTCACTTTAGATGCTCATGGGAAATCAAAAGGAAATGTGATTCAAAGCATAAAATCAAGAATGAATGCAAGGATTGATTCATTTGATCAATCAAAATATGAAGATAATTTTAAAAAACTAAAAGAA
>MDTD01151044.1_pt1 | contig 15502 bp, 14 predicted proteins | sample 811221 | NCBI WGS metagenome assembly MDTD01 (sample SAMN05326646, study PRJNA326480) | marine metagenome | isolation source: seawater | place: Pacific Ocean: South West | collected 2011
AGAAAAGAGGGACAAAACAAGGGCGGGCATTCATCCCTGCCCTAAAGAGCAGGGCCTTCTGCCTCCTTTTTGCGGTAAAAAAGGTTCGAGGAAGGCGACGAGTGCGTCCGTATCTTCCTCGAAGTGTGACAAAGAATCTTCACCCAACCCTTGCAAAGTGGTCACGAGATCGGGAAAACTCTCCAACCAGGGAATGTCTCGATGTCGAAAAGGCAACGCCTGCCAGATGGCGGCAAAACGAGACAACCCCCTCGCGAGCACGTCAAAATGTTGTTGGATGTGTGGTGTTGACAGGATGGATGACATCTTCGGTTCCTTGACGAGATGGAGTGTAGAGTATGGCAAAAAAATCAAAAAAGAAGAAAATACCTCTCGGAGATACAGGCAGCAGTGGCTTCGGTAACTCCATGGCTGATCTACTCAAACAGAGCGGGCTCGTCAACAAGGACGCCCAAGTCCCTCAAGAACCCGAAGAAAGCACACAAGAAGATCTACCAGAGAGAGACTTCACAAAGATCAAAAAGGTCGTCATCAGACACGAAACAAAAGGACGTGGTGGCAAAACTGTCACCTCACTGACAGGACTTCCCTTCAACAAAGAACAGCTCAAACAGACCGCCAAAGAGATGAGAAAATCACTCGGCTGTGGCGCAGGTCTCGAAGAAGACCGCGTCGTCCTACAAGGTGACCAAGTCATCAGAGCACACAAATGGCTCGAAGAAAAAGGGGTCCCCAACATCGTACTCGGTACACGACCCAAAAAAAAATAACGGGATTTTTGGGCGGCATCTTTGGGCAAGTTCCCACTTGCCCCTTCTTCTGCCGCGCTTCGCTTGCCGGGCTGCATCTTTGGGCAAGTTGCCACTTGCCCCTTCTTCTGCCGCGCTTCGCTTGCCCCTTTCTAACGGGGATGCACGGGCATCCCCTGGCGCGCTCCGCTTGCCTTCCCCTCCTGTTGACGCCTTCGGCGTGAACCCATCTTATATAATCTTCACGGCGGCAAATCTCTCCGTTGACTTGAGCTTTTTCACAAGCTCTCTGTACGCCGCGCCGTTATGATAATACAATGGCTTGATCCTCAGTTCCTGAAGAGACTCCAGCCCTGTTGTCTCCAAAAACACCTCTAACATGTTGACATTTGAAAAGACACTCGACACATTCAAGTGAGTCAACGAAGATAAATAGGGCGCAGAGACCAACTTCTTATACTCTTTCAACTCCCAATGGTTCCCGTCCAGAGACAGCGAACGAAGATGTTGCAATCTTGGACTCTCAAGTATCCTCTCCAGACCTCTACTGCGAATCGAACAATGTGAAAGAGACAAAGACTCTAACAACTCAAGACCTGACCACTTGAGTAACTCTTCGACACCCTGATCACCAATAGGATTATTGGACATATTAAGCGCACGAAGCTGTGGCAACCTCCACGCCTTGAGGAGCTTCTTAAAGTTATCCGCGGTCAACACAGAACTCTCCATCGAAAGAGCCTGCAAAGAATCCCACATCGGATGACCAGACCACGCCTTGATCCAATCCGTCTTACCAGACGAACCACCTCGAAGACCACCTAATGAAAGGTCTTCGAGATCAGGCCAGCCTTCACACTCCGCGACCTTCACAACCGTCGCTGGATTGAAAAAACAATGATCAACGTTGAGCACATGCAGTGAACGAAGATGAGGCGACTTTGCCAACGCAACCACACCTTCCTCCGAGCCTGTATGAGGGAGATGAAGCGCCTCCAATGTGCTCAACTGTGGAGCACGCGCAAGCACTTCTGCACCTGCCTTTTGCATATAGTTCCCTGCCAACATCAACTTACGAAGCGCTGGCCAACCACCACTCGAAAATAAGATGTCGAGATCGTCCTTCGACAAGTGACAAGACGAAAGGTGAAGCTGTGTAATCGACTTCTGGCTTGCAGGCGCGTCGAGATGGAGTAGCTCATCATCCACAAAGGAGTGACCATTTAAGCGCAACGTACGCACAATCTCCCAAAAAGGTTCCTGCTCATAAAATGAACGGAAGAAAACGTGCAAAGGCATATTTTTGCCAGGTGTGATGATACGTGTCTCATCATCCCAAGAAGACAGATGGACCCCCAAGTACGCGAGCGCCATCTGTCGCTCCGCCTCAGAAGACCAGCCATCATCACGCAAAATCTCCACCAACCGCCTCCACACACGACCCCCACCTTTTCCACGAACAGGGCGGTGTTGCCTCGCAGAGACCGATAACATACGACGTATTTCAGCAAAGTGTTCCATCGACACGATCCTTTTTGGGTTGGCACAAGAGTATTCACGTCCCCAATCATAACGAACACACAAACACAAATGTTCGTTGATGAGGTTGTAAACTTTCTACTTGCGCCAAACAAAAACGTGTGTACAGATACTCTCATGCTTCAAAGGACCTCCGACCAACAAAGGAATACGGATGACACAAGGCGCCCCATTTGGGCAAGAGCAGCTCACACAATTACGCGAGCTGCTGCACAAAACTTACACAAGAGGACAATTCAAGAAGATCCTGGACTTGTTCTTGTCACACCAACCATCCGTCGAGATGGAGACAGGCATCCACTACGCGCTCGGACACCTGGAAAATTGGTTCGATGAGAGACGATGTACCCTCTCTCCTGTCCACTGGCAGCTATGGATGGACGGTGAATCCCCTGCTCTGACGAGTGATTACTGGCCAGATTGTCCGACAGGTGAACCGCACCCTTGCTTTATCCTCGTGCGTTCACTCTCGCTCTTCCAAGAAAATCTACAGACAGCAGACGCCGAACAACTCGCCGCCTCTCCACATATGGCGCACATCACAAAGCTCAACTTGGACTTCAATGACATTGGTGACAAAGGTCTTCAGGCTTTCGCGGCGTCCCCACACTTTCGCAACCTCACCCATCTCGATCTTCACGAAAATGGTATCGGCGACGAAGGCGCAATCGCCCTCGCCAACTCACCTCATCTGACCTCTCTCACACACCTGAATCTCGACCAAAACCAGCTCGGCTGGCGAGGCATCAAAGCCCTCCTCACCTCCGAACACCTCCCCCTTGTCGAGCTGCGTCTCTCCGAGAACAACATCTCAGACAAGACCATGCGCGCGCTGCTCGGCGTCCTCGGCCCAACGTCACTTCGCCACCTCTCACTCAGCGACAACGATATCAGCGAAGACAGTCTCACCTATTTTTGCAAGAGCGCGGCCTTCTCCCAGCTTACACAGCTCGATTTGAGTAGCAATCCCATCGGCCCAAAGGGCGCAAAGGCGCTCGCTCAATCCCCACATGTTTCCCATCTCGAAGAACTCCATCTCGTCGAAGCCGAGATAGACGACGAAGGCGCCAAAGCGCTCGCTGAGAGTAAGACACTTGTACAGCTCAAACGGCTGGATCTGACCAACAACCACATCACAACCAAAAGCATCGAAGCCCTCGCTCACGCGACACTCTTCTCACAACTCACCTATCTGTCGTTGTCCGGCAATCGCATCGACGTAACAGGCACACAGCTACTCGCTCAATCCCCACACACGACCTCTCTCGAAACCCTGAATCTCAGCCACAACCCCATCGGTCATTGCGTTGAACTCGTCCACTCACCAAACATGTCGGCGCTCAGACAGCTTGTCCTCGTGGGCTGTTCACTCGAAGATGAGAGCCTGAAGGCCATCGCCACCTCAAGCGCGATGAGACAACTCAAAGATCTCGACCTGCGCGACAACAAAATCACCGCAGAAGGTCTCCTCAGTCTCAGCAAACCTAACGAATTACATGCGCTTGTGTTTCTGGATCTGTCGGAAAATGCGCTCAACACACATCACCCATTCCCTTTACAAACACTACAACACCTCCCCTCATTAAAACGTCTGTCCTTGCAATTTTGCGCCCTTGATGAAGAGTGCACTGATGCCCTCATCACCCCGGAGAATTTGCGTAATTTGCGTGAGTTGATGGTGTACGGCAATACACTCGGAGAAAAAGGCTTCAAGGCGCTCTTACAACACGCACAACAACAAGGCGCGACAGGACTCGACCTCTCCTACCATAACCTCACAGATGAACACATCACGCTGATGGTCGAAGGACACTATCTATCGGGGATGCGGAGCCTTATGCTCGATGAGAATTTTATCTCTGACCAAGGGCTCATCACCCTCTTCTCATCTCCTGATATTGCAGATCTCGAAGAGCTTAATCTCGGTGGCAATGCCTTCGGAGAAGAAGGTCTTCAGGCCATCGCGGCATCTCCCTACTTGACCAAATTGCGGATCATGTATCTCGATATCGATGAATACGATCCAGGTAATTGTGAGATCATCGGCCTCTCCACGACACTCCCCCCAGCCATACGGCGCCCCTTCGTCGAACAGCTCCCAACAGAGTTACTCCGTCAACACGTCCAGAGAAACTTCTTCTTGCGCACATTCATGGACCGCGAAACCCTCATCGAGGCGCTCCTCGAAGACAAATAAACTCACTCATCCTCCGCGACATGGAGACCACATTCGCGCTTGGTCGACTCTTCCCACCACCAACGTCCAGCTCTCTCGTGCTCATTGGGCCGAACAGTTCGTGTACATGGTTCACATCCAATCGAGATAAAACCCTTCTCATGGAGTGGATTGTAGGGGACTTCGTACTGTTGAATGTACTGCCAGACCTGCGCAGAGGTCCACTGTGCGAGGGGATTGCACTTGAGCAAGGGACCATCCACACCTTCGAAGGCGGGATCCCATTGAAGCTTCTCGACCTCTGCGCGGGTAGGACTTTGATCGCGACGCTGTCCCGTGATCCAGGCCCGATACGAAGACAACGCTCGCCGCAGTGGCGCGACCTTACGAATCCCACAGCACTCCTTATGACCGTCTTCATAGAAACTAAAGAGCCCTTTCTCCAACACGAAAGCCTCCAGCGCTTGTGCATCAGGAGACATCAACCGGATCTCGATATCGTAGTGTTTGCGGACCTTATCGATAAATTGATAGGTCTCTGGGTGGAGCCTCCCTGTGTCGAGACAGAACACCGAAAAGTCCAGGCCAAACCGCGCCGCCATATCGATCAACACGACATCCTCAGCCCCAGAGAAGGCGATCGCACAAGTCTCTCCAAAACGTCCTAAAATCCACTTGACCACTTGTTGCGGTGACGCCTCAGCAAACTCCGTCGACAACGCATCCACATCAATCGCCGTATCAAGAAGTTCTTTGTTGGGTTGGTTGGCCTTGAGCTTCTCCACCTCTTTGGCAAAACGCAGGGCGCTGCGAAAGAGCAACGTCTCGCCCTTTTTAATGTGGATGAGAAAGAATGGCGCGATCTTTACTTTGTGTTCAGCGGCCAACAACATACCGGGAGACTCAGGGTCACCTTCTTCGGCCCACACGACATAATCGATGGTATCCCATAACCCCCGCTCACGCAGGAGATGTTCTGCCTGCTGGCACTTCTCACAGGGTTCACCATCTGCCAATCTCTTCTTCACCATTGTAATCTTCATGCTCGCTCTCCTTTGGGCTACTCCAAAAATGACCTTCATCATGACGATCTTGGACACGTTTGGCAACATGGACAAATATGTCGACAAAGACTTTGGACAAAAAACAAGGACAAAGGCGACATCTACACAGCAAGAGTTTTTCGTTCTACCACCAACAAGGGCAAAGAGATGCTGCGATATAGTATCTTTGTGATCACACTGGCTCTCATGAGCCTCCATGCACACGACGTGTCAGCGTCGAATAAACAGCGCGTTGTCCTCAAGGATGGCTCGATTTTCCACGGGTACATCAAGAATATGGACGGTAAATGGGTTGTCTTGCAAACGTCTGGAGGCAGGCTACGGATTCCAGCAAAGGACATCAAGGGCATCACATTCCTCAAAGACAGCAGTATGCCGACAACGCGCAACCCCACCCAAAAGAGAAGCAAACGAGTCATTCACAAGTGGCGACAGAAAAAAATCCGCAGGGGCTTAATCGTCGGTGGGCTTACGGTCTTGACATTGAGTTACAGTCTCGGCGCGTTGGGGAGCTTCGCGGTCACGAGCAGCGGCCTCGGAGGATACCAGGATATCGCCGCAGGGTTTCTGATGTTGCCCGTCTTGGGGCCCTTTGTGAGCGCAGGGATCTTTGCAGCGAACAGAGGCTCAGGAGATGGTATTATCGCCTTTGTCGTCCTTGGTGTGTTGCAAACAGGTGGACTTGGACTCCTGCTCGCAGGTATATTTGGCAAGAAGCCAAAAGACAACAAGAAGCGCATGATGCAACCCAAACCAACGAACGAGACAACAACCTCATGGCTCCCGGCTCCTCGACAGGAGCCCGCCGCACTTCATCCCATTTTCGTCCGATAGGTCAGGTATGTTCCCACAACGACAACCTCTCACACACAGCGTCGCGATGCTCGCGCCTCTCCTCCTTGGGGTGCTTTGTGTTGGCCTGTTGTCCACTCCGAGACAAGCCAAAGCGACAGTGTACGCCATTCGTTTAAAAGATGGTTCGAGGATCAAGGGGACGTTGTCGATGATCACACCACTGCGCGTCGTGGTCCAGACCCCATACGGTCGACTCTCTCTCTACCGCTCAGAGGTCGAATCCATCTACCCACCTCTTTATCGCTACCTGATCATGACGAGGCGTGGATTGCGCATCACGCTCTCTCCTTTCAGAGGGGGCGTACCGCTCTTCAGGACGACCGCAGTCAAACGCAAAGAACCCACTCCCCGACAGAAGCTGATCACGGCAGGGATGTCGTTGTTCACATTGAGCTACAGCCTGTGTCTGATCCCTGGACTGTTAAGCCTCGGTCCAATCGCCCCCAATCTCGAATCCACGACCTTGTTGATTCCCTTGGTTGGACCTTTTATCAGCACCTTCGCGATGGCTTTGAACCCACAGAACATCAAGGCTTTTGCCGCGCTCCCTCTGACACTTGGCGTCATGCAGGGGCTTGGACTTGGGTTGATGATATGGGGATGGATGACACCAAAGAAGACCAAAAAGACGAGACGAACAAAGCGTCTCTCGGCGCACGTTCCACTTTACGACAACGACACAATATTTTACACAGAGAGCAACTGATGAGATGGCTTACACTTTTCATACTTGTGTTGGGTTTGATCAGCCTCACCCCTTCCGAAGTCGACGCCACAACACTGCACAAGATCCAGCGTAAAGATGGTTCATATATCATCGGTGAGATCCAGCGGCAGACTAGGTATTGGCTCTACGTCAAAACGAAATACGGACGCATTCGTCTACGTATCAGTCGCTATCATCGACTCAAAGTCACACCCTATTCATCTTCCAAACCTCTCCCCACAAAAGCCACACACTACTATACATGGCGACGTGGCATCCACCCCAACGAGGAACCTCTACTCGTCGGGATGTACATGTTTGGTTTGAGCTACATCGTGCCGCTCTCGATCATTTTGTACACCATCCCTTCGAGTAATCAGCCTGCGACACTGCTTCAACTGCTCCCTTTCGTGGGGCCGATTGCCCACGCAGGTGTCATCATCAGTGAACGGAAAGATCTATGGGCTGTGTATGGTGGTTTGTCCCTTGGATTGGGCATTGTACAGGGTGTCAGTCTTGGACTGCTTTACTTTACGATGAAGAAGTCTCGCCCCAAAATCCCCTTCTGGAAGCGTCCTCGAATAGGTCGCAGATACATCCCCACACCATCAATGACGGGCAAACTCACGACACTCAGCCGTGAGCTTGGTTTATAGCCTTTTGTGGAACATGTGCTTCAGGAGGTGGGTTTTTTGTTCGTCGGCATACTTGTGGGGCGGGGCTTTTGACTCGCGTCGTAGAGGGCCTGGATCTTACGTACCATTTCACGTCGTCTGTGCAACCCTTCATCGAGGGTTTTCTTTCCCTTTTTGCCGAGAGAGAGGAGAGACTTTTGTGTCTGTCGTCTGACACCTGCGTATGGATCGTCGAGGAAAGGTTGCAGCGTCGCGATAACTTCAGGAGCTGCTCCTCCTACCCGCGCGATCGCCTGAATCAACGTCATCCGAAGATACCCTGTCGTTTTTCTCTCCAACAGCTCGAACAAGAGAGGCAACGTCTCCTTGGCTTTCCCACGAAGCTCACCAATCGCCAGGACCAGCTCATCCATGATCCAATGTTTCTTGGCGTGCTGTAAGCGACGGACGAGCGCGGGAAGACCACGTTTTCCAGCCTTCCCAAGCGCCCGCACGACCTGAGAAAACTCCCAACTGTCTTTGGTCTGTAAACAAGACGCGAGCAACGGGATAGAGGAAGGAGGTGGACCGATCAAGTAGAGCGCTCTGGCCACAGAAGCCCGCACTCTTGGCTTGGGATCTTTCAACATCTTCACGAGCTTGGGAAGCTCTTTCACCGCGTCCTTCTCGTACTCGCCGATGGCCGCTGCTGCATACCCACGTAAGAAGGCATTTTTGTGTGTCAAAAAAGGCCGCAACAAAGGGATCATCTTCTTTCCGAGCTTCTTCTGTCGAGAGACCGCCTGGATCACAAAACGATGTGTCGTCGTCCCGACCTTTTTGGAGCGCAGGACGAGTTTGAGTCCGTACATCGCTTTGGGCCACTCATTCGCGAGCTTTGCGAGCGCAACAGCCGATTCCTTACGTGTGTGGTAACGTCCCCTCACGAGTGAGCGAACAAGTGTGTAGACGATGGAGTGTGTGCCGATGCCAACCTTACCAAGAGCACGCGCCATATACCGACGCAGCTTGCGTTTACCTTTGCGCAGGTAATAATTGAGCCACAACACGGCTTGTTTGCCACCTTTCCCCATCGCACCAATCGTCTTGAGGAGCTCTTTACGGAGCGCCCCATCTTTCTCCAGGATGAAGGCTCTGATCACGGACCAATTCTCCGTCTCAGGAAACTCCTTCACGGCGAGGAGTGTCTTGACAGCCTCACGACGCAAGCCTTTCTTCTTAGAAGACAACAATTGAATCAGGTACGGCGACGCCATCGCCGCCTTTGTCTCCATCTTTTGCCAAATCCCAAACAACGAAGGGATCCTCTTGGGTTCCTGTTCAAAGAGCCGTAAGGTCTCAAACATCGCGTCCATACCATACGTCGCGATGGAGAGCTGCGCCTGTTTACGGACCGCCTTGTGCTTGCTCTTGAGCTGTGTAAACAAGAGCGCCAAGGCTTCGGAGGAGTGAAAATCCTTACGTCCGAGGAGTTGGGCCGCTTTGGCCCGTACAATGGGAAATGGACTTTCGAGCGACTTGCGCAACAACGTGTAGGACACTTGGGGTGTGAGGAGTCCATTGACAAGCGCCTCAAGCGCGGCCTCACGGACATCGCCATCCATCGATTCGAGGAGCTGCTTGAGGCGGAATGTCGCCCACTTGCCCTTGCTCCCAAGTGTCGAGAGGACCCTGGCGGCGTGTTTTTGCAAGTGAGGATGCTTTGCGTACAGCGCGGATTCGAGGACCTTTTGGGCAGAAGGATGTGCTGCCTTCTTGAGCATACTCAAGACGAGCAATTTTCCACGCGTCTTCAGCGGCGCATACAACGAGAACACCGCAGGCATCCACTCTTGCGTTTGTCGTTTCAGTGCGAGGAGTGCGTACTTTCGGACGCTCTTGTGGCTATCGTCGAGGGAGGAAAAGAGCGCCTTGAGCGCAAAGGGCGCGAGCAGCTCCATACGTTTCGCGAGCCCGTAGGCTGCGTGGTAACGGATCTTCTTGTTTGGATCAGAGAGTGCGTTGACGAGCACAGGCATAGACTGTAATCCCAAGCGACTGATCGCCCACACGGCGGTCCTTCTGACCTGGACAGAGGTGTCTTTGTACGCGAGCATCAGCGCCGAAAATGCAGCAGGCCCTAGCCCACCGAGTTGTGCAGCGGCGACTCTTCGGACACGTGGATCGGGATCTTGAAGACCATGTCGTAAAATCGGCAACAACGAGGCGAGGTCATGTGCGGCGAGCCTCGCGAAGCCACTCATCGCCCACATCCGCAGACGGGGATACTTTGTGCCGAGCGCTCGCTGCAGATAAGGCAGCCTCTGCCCTGCAGGGAGCGCGTCGAGTCTCTTACGGGAGTAGCTTCTGATCTCGGAGGTCGGGTGGAGCATCCCCTTCATCCAGGCGATGGGAGAACGTCGGTCCCACTTCTTCAGATATTGATTGGCTAATTCTCGCAAGCTCTCTGTTTTATCGGACAGGAGCTTCAAAAATGCCGGAAAGACCTGTGCTCTGGCATAAGGAGCGTGAAGGACCAGCACTTTACCGAGCTGTTCTCTCACCCGCGCGTCTTTGTCGAACACTCTTCTCAGGATGTAAGGCAACAGAGGCAAGGAGCGCGCCTTCCACTGTGCAGCGACAAACAGGCTGTTGCGCCTCACCCACCAATGTGGATCTTGCAGTGAGCGCGTCAGGTGGGGGATGATCTTGGCCGAATGTTTGGGGAAACGACTCAACACGTACAGCACGTTGACGCGACAGCGCCAGTTTTTCGAGGCCAGACCACGTAGAATGAGCTTCAAATAGCGCCCCTTCATACTCACGAGGATCATGGCTGCGCCCATCCGGATGGCGCGCTTCTTGTGACCTAACCCCGCGACGATTGTGGGGACACTCGATGGCGCGTGTTTACGAAGGAACAAGAAGGCCGCGCGTTTGTCGGCTTTCTTTTTGCTCGCGAGCTTTGCCAACCAGCGCCCATAGAGGTCGGACGATGAAGACGTTTTTTTGGCTGTGATTTTCTTTTTCGTGGGTGTGATTTTCTTTTTGGCTGGAGCACGTTTGGTTTGTTTGGTGTTCGTTGGTTGTTTGGCCAGCGCTTGAGAAGAGAGCAAGCACCACCCCAAACATACCAACATTCCGAATCGCAATCTGTCCACACAGACCTCCCATCAAATTCACTGGCTCATGCCCTTATGTGTCCAGTTCGAGAAAAGGATCGAGCACAGACAGTGAGAAAAAAGTGGAGCGCACCCCACTTTGGAATACATCATGCACGCATTCGGTTATTCTAGGTCGCTTTCGGCAAAGAACAAGCACCCATCCACAAGAAAGCACACAGAAGAGCTTGATCTTTGTGTACAAGAAAGCCTAAATGCATACAGACCACCGCACCACTACGAGACCGGACACTGAAGAGAAAAAGTTCTTTTGTACACACGGAGGACTTGTTCAATGCGTCATCGTGACCGAAAGTGGGGGTGGAGAGTGATACAACCATCACGTTTCAGGGAGAAAGAAAGTATGTCAACATCACAAAGTAACAAGTGGATGCTGTTGGCTCCACTTGGAGTCATTGTCGCCCTTATCGCAATCGCCTGGGGAGTCTCAAAGTTCTTGGGTGGGGTCCTTCCAGAGGAAAAACAGACGACCTACACACAACCATCTTCACCAGCCCCACGCCTCGTGCGCTTTCCTGCCACCCCCAACAACACGACGCCACGTCCTGTTGCTCGCAAGACGGCGAAGAAAGGCACAAAACCCAAAGAGAGAGAGTGGGTTGGAAAACCCTCCAAGCTCCCACCTCACGCGGAGTTGATGGCCCGCGCCAACAAAAAGTACAGAGTCAACCCCAACGCACCAAAGCTCCCCAAGCCCGGCAGCAAACACTACGTGCTCAAAAGAGCCAACTTCAAGCGCTGGGCTGATCTTCCGCTCAAAGAACAAGGCGCTCGCTACGCCCCCAATGTCAACTTCGGACGTCCCAAAGGGATGCGCATTACAGAGCTGGAAGAGAACTCATTTATCAGACGTTTGGGCTTGTACAAGGACGATGTGATCATGTCTATCAATGGACGCGGTGTGATCGCCCCCGGGCAAGCCAAAGAGTACTACAAGAGAGCCGCCACACGTTCACGTAACCTCACCATCAGCTTCCGAAGAGGACGAAAAGTCCACACGATCGACTTCTCTCTTCGCTAAATCACCCCTCATCTCTACGACACGCATCTCTACGCCACAGACTTCCGCCTTCTGAGCACATAATCGTGTGCAAAAGATGTATGCACATCACCTGACTGTGGATCACAGAGCCACTCCATCGCGAGCTTCTCAGGTACGCGGATCTGCTCGGGTTCCACGTATGTCCCAAACACAATGTCCCAGATAGGGCTTGTCACGCCATGGTTCATCTTGGGATTGACGAAGTGATGATAAAAGTGATGTCGACGTGCCCACCGACCGTAAAAACCACGAGGGGGATGACTGTGTAAGCGTCGGTGCAACCACTCGTACAAAAAGTACATCACGGAGAAACCAAGGGTGTAACTCAGACCAAACAGCTTCCCCATCAAGAACACACTCACGACACCCATCGGTCCAACAACAGCGATGGAAGCCACCAGCTTTTGCCAGGCAGGAGCAAAGTAATCACCTTTCGAGTGGTGATGCAGGTGCTCACGAGAAAAGTGGTTCTTTCCACGCCCAAGATGGCCCACCCAGTTGTGCAATGCATACTCTGAAAAACTCCATGTCATCGCTCCCAGAAAACACATCAAGACTGCCAAAAGAAGACTCGTTACCATCTCTTACTCTCCTCGTTTCTCTCGTTGTACGCCTTTGACATCGGCACGAAGCTCAAAGGGTGTGCGTTCATCGAGCTGTTTGACATACTGATCAGCACACACGACATCATCCGGACTTGCGCCCCAGCCGAGTAACAACGCCTGGGAAAACTGTTTGCTCAGATCGACCATATCCAATCCACCAGGGACATATCGCTCGATCTTCTGAACCTGTAAAACACCATGTAGACCCGACCAAAAGATCAACGCCTTCTTCAAGGCTTCTTGCTGCTCGGAGGCCACACCTGCCTGCATCATCGCCATCCCGATCAGGAGCATCAACGCTTGTACGCGCTCCTTCACACCGCCTGCGTCCTCTTCTTCAACCAGGATCTTTGGATCACCCAACAATCGACTGTTCAGGTAAAAATGTGACGAAGAGTGACGTGTGTATTCGGCGTAAAATGTGATGATCCCACGTAGATATGTGATGCCTATCAGCGAAGGCTCAGAGGCACAGACATCAGCGACGTCCTCCATCAACGCCTCCAAAGACGTCTTTAAGACATCCAACACCTGACACTGAAGTGACGAAATCAACGCGCTCTTTGAAGGAAAATATCGGTACAAGGCGCCCACCGTATACCCAAGCTCTTTCGACAACTTGTGCATACTCAAACCATCCAGCCCACGCTCCTCGATCAGCTCAAGCGCCACATCCAACACCAACTGATGACGCGCCTCTCGATCTTCTTTTCGTCTTGACAATCTGGTCTTTGGCAACCTCGTACTCCTTCTTTTTTCCAATTCGTAAACAGCGTTCACAAAAAGAGTAAACAATGTTCACGAAAAATCAACAAGAAAATGAAAAAACTTTCAGAACAGGTAAGATACTCCCGGTGTAAGGGGGTTCTTTTTGGGAAAAAAAACTCGCCTTGGGAATGAATCCAGAGGGGCGAGTTGTTGCAAGAGGACATGAGCATCTGTGATCAGGTCACACGGAAGTGATTTGGACACACCTTTCACGTCACACACAAACCACGTGGGAAGGAGCGATATGAAACAGTGTCACCAAGGAGACGGTTTTCGCGTCTATCAAAAACCGGCAGGTGATCACCCAAGATGGGTATGGCACGAGAGCACCAAGGCGACTCCAAGAAGCCATGAAGGCACCAATGGTGTGTTCTTTCGTGTGATCGACACATGGTCATTTGACATTCCGAAAAGTGGATCTACATATTCACTACGTGAGGGCGACACGTCGCCACTCACGACAAAACATGACAAAGACAACGTCTACAAAAGAGAAGAACACCATTCCACGGGGTGTATGGAATGTCAGGGTCGCGTTACGTCTCACAAACGCCGACCCGCGTGGATTGATTTTTCTTCTCAAAACAGGAAAGTAGGGAGCAACGATGAAAACAAACAACATCTTTCTGACAAACATTTGTAAAGCGCTGGCGACCATGTCAGCCGTCGCAGTCCTTGGCTTTGGCTCGTGGACACTGTGGGCAGGCAGCGATCCTCTTCAACTATATCACGTCCGGCCCGAGAACAAGCCCACACCTGCCGTCAGAGCATATGATTACTCGAAACTAGTGAAACATCTAAAACCGAGCGTCTTCAATTTACAGGTTGAAGGGCAACGGATCGCCAACACCAGCTCACGGGATATGTTCCGCTTCTTTGGCGAAGAGGGCTCCCCCTTTGGCTTCCGTATGCCACGCCGAGTGCGTCCACGAGCTATCCCGATGCGCTCCAGCGGCTCGGGTTTTGTGATCAACGCAGAGGGTTACGCCCTGACCAACCATCACGTGATCAAGGGCGCCAAAAAGATCACCGTCCAATTTGACGATGGTCGCGAATACCCAGCAACCATCGTAGGAAAGTCGAAAGTCATCGACCTCGCCCTGCTCAAAATCAAAGCCCCCAAAGGCACGAAGTTCTCCTACACTTACCTCGGGGACTCAGAGACCATCCAGATGGGCGACGCCGTCCTCGCGATGGGGAACGCACGAGGTCTTGGGTTGACTGTTACAGCCGGGATTGTCAGCGCAAAAGGTCGCTTCATCGGAAGCGGAAGCTACGATAACTACATCCAAACAGACGCCGCCATCAACCACGGAAACAGTGGCGGTCCTTTGTTCAACATCAAAGGAGAGGTCATCGGTATCAACACTGCGATCTTGCGAGGTGGACGAGGTATTGGCTTTGCCATCCCGATCAACCAGGTTCGTCGCATCCTTCCACAGTTGAAAAAGTACGGAAAAGTCAGACGCGCAAAACTCGGTGTGATGATTCAAAAGATCACCCCCACACTCGCGAAGTCCTTCGGCTTAAAAAAGGCAAGAGGTGCGCTCGTCGCGAAAGTCATGAGAGGAAGCGCAGCCGCCCGTGCAGGCATTCAACCTGGCGACGTGATCACACACGTCAACGGCAAAAAAGTCAAAGACCAACGTCATCTCCCCCTCTTGATCGCGTTCCTGAAGCCCGGAACAAAGGTCACATTGACCATCGTTCGTGACGGAAAGGTCCGCAAACAAACCGCCAAGCTCGCAAACTGGGATAGTAACGACACACCTGTCGCTTCAGCGCCAGAGCCTCCCAAACAAGAGAAAAAAGACACCTCCATTAAGCGACTCGGTGTGACCATTGGTGTGTTACCTCAAAAACAATTGAAAGCCGGAAAGAAAGGTATCGAAGTCCTCAGTGTAAAGCCGGGTTCTATCGCCGAAAAGAACGGCATTCGTAGAGGTGATATTATCCTCAAGATCGACAGAAAGGCCGTCAAAACCCCACAAGATGCGCAACGCATTATCTCGGGGATTGGGCCTTCAGATGTCGCGCTCTTTCTCATCCAACGAGGCGAAGACAGCCTCTTCCTCGCCTTCACCCTTCCCTAAGGTCGTCGGATGGAAAAAAGCGAAGACAAGAGGGCAGTGGGTGGGGCCTCAGGCAAGGCATGAGGAGAAGGCGTAGCATCGCTACGCCGACGACAAATAACAAAGCCTG
>MDTD01147953.1_pt1 | contig 15501 bp, 13 predicted proteins | sample 811221 | NCBI WGS metagenome assembly MDTD01 (sample SAMN05326646, study PRJNA326480) | marine metagenome | isolation source: seawater | place: Pacific Ocean: South West | collected 2011
AAACTCGAGGTATTATATTTGCTCGGTGAATACAACCGCCGTCTTGGTAATACAAAAAAAGCGCAAAGCTACTTTGATCAAATCAAAGATGTTGAATACAAAACTCCAAAAGGGGAAAAGAAAACCGGTCACCCCTATTTTATGGAGCTGGCTAAAGACCGGAAAAAACTGATAAAATAAACCAGGATAAGGATCTTACATCACCACTCTTTGGAAAGTATATGCAAACTACCAATGGTTAATATGACAGTATCTCTGTCCAGTAGCGCCAAGCCTTGATAAGGCTGGCGTGAAAACGCTGAAACCTGGCGTTAACGTCAATCAACCGCTGAAGAATATATCCTGGAATGGGATGCTGTTGCATCCCGGGCGCTTTCATCGAAAGTCGCCCTACCGATACGCACATTGAATTATTAAATAGGATTACTGCCTTGTATTCAAATAGAGATTCAGCAGACCCTGAATAACACCGATGACCAGGCCGATGAGGCCGCCGAGGACGGTGACCCATTTCAGTTCGCGGTTGGCGATGCGCCGGGTCATGCGTTCCATTTCGCGGTTATCCAGACTGATGATCGAGTCCACCACGGTATCCCAGATGCCGCTGTTACGGGTGAAGTCATCCAATCTTTCGCTCAAAGTATTGATCGCGGCAGCCTCGAGGAATTCGGTCATATCTTTCCTGACCGCCGGACTTAAGAGCGTTCCGGGGTTACCGACCGGACGGTCCATAAAGCGTGCGGCAAAGCCCCCGCACTGTTCGGAAATAATGTTTCCGGTATCTTCGGACAGTAACACCTCCCGGAGTCTTGTTCCGATACTTTTGACAAGATCGCCGTTGGGCCCGGCCGCGCCGGTAAAACGCAGAATAGTTTTGATTTCGGCATCGGCGGCGCGGCTCAAAGCATCTTTCAGGATGGAGCCAAATGCGGAGCCAAGAGTATCGGCCGGAAGTTGCTGGACCAGCGATTCAAAAAGACCTCGCAGGTGCTCCCGATCCCGGATAACCAGCAGTTTTGAAGGCGGCGAAACCATCAGAGTCTCGGTCAGGTCATCAACAAACTTGACAAAACCGGGATTATCCGGCGACATCTCTTCATGCAGGCGCTCCGGCAATTCCCGGCAGAAATCGTCTATTTCTCCATCAACATCAAAGAACTCAAGGGCGCTGTCGATGATCATCTTACGGCCACGCGACAGAATATTATCCTCCGGGTTCACATTCGAAAAACGGTCCCGCACAGAACTGCGGATAAAACCGGATAGTTTGATTTGGATTTTCGGATCGCGCAACAACGCTTCAAGCGAGCCCTGCAAATGCGGCAAAGACTCTTTAAGGGCGGACTGCGCTAAAACCGCGGCCTCCTCCGGCAGCAGTTCCTTGAGAGGAGTATTGGAGGTCAAAGGACCGTAGAGCATATCGGCGGCAACATCCGCCAGTTTAGCTTTGAAGCGTTCCGAAGCGAAAGCCCGGCTGACCGTCAGCGGCATTTGCTCCAGCGCTGAATCAATGGTTCCGGGCAGCAGTTGACGCGGACTGTTACTGGTGATTTCACTCAACAAGCGGTCGAGAAACGGTTCAAGCATATCAGACTGAAATTTATCCTCGCTGATAAACGATCTAATCTCTTCGGCCGGCAGGGACGCCAGTATCTTTTCCAGAGCGGAAGCGGCATTGTCCGGCAGCATAGCTCTGGGAGATGGCAGTTCACGCGTTGCCAGATCATCGAGAAAGCCGCGAATATTGTCGCGCAGGACCGAACGGAATTTTTCATCCTGAAACTTGGCGCGAAGCCGTTCAGGGGACATCAGATCACCGGAGAGGACATCGCGGACCGCGACCGCCATATCGCCTTTCTTGCGCGGCATGATATAACGGAATATCCAGCGGATGGCAAGTTCGTTGGTTCCCGCCCCGATAACTGCTCCGATAACTGCGCTGATCGCGACCGATATTGCCGGATTGAACATAAAAATCTATTTCCGCCTTGAAGGTTCAGTTTCTGTAAATATAGTAATATCGTTATTGTATAAAGTCAATCGGCAGGAGGATTAATGTCGGACATTATCGCTGATGCCAGAATCATAAGGATGTATGAAATCCTGTTTGAAGCGTATGGACCGCAGCATTGGTGGCCCGGGGACACACCGTGGGAAATCTGCGTCGGGGCGGTCCTGACCCAGAACACCAACTGGGAGAACGTCACCCGCGCCATCAACAACCTGAAACGTCAGGACGCGTTATGTCCGCATGAAATACTGGCATTGCCCGATTCACGGGTCGCGGCAATGATCCATCCGGCCGGATATTACAACTTGAAAACCCAAAGGCTTAAGAATGTCACCGAATGGTGGCTGGCCAATGTCGTGGAGGACCAGTTGTTCCCGACACTCTCACTGGAGGATGCCAGGGAATCTTTACTGGAGGTAAACGGAGTGGGACAGGAAACGGCGGATTCGATATTGCTTTACTGTTTCAACCTGCCGGTATTTGTGATCGATTCCTACACAAAACGGATATCCGCGCGTCATCTGGAAACCGATCCGGAAATTAAATACGAAGAACTACAGAAGTTGTACACCGATAATTTGCCGGAGGCTCCGGCAATATATAATGAATTCCACGCCCTGCTGGTGCATTGCGCCAAGCATGACTGCCGCAAAGACGCCTGTCAGCCGGAATGTCCGCTCTGCAACGGGCTGTAATTTGTCAAAGGATTACTTCTTAGCAGAAGCGTCCGCTTTTTTATCCGGCTCAACCTGTTTTGCCTTGACGACAATCGGCATTTTCTGTTCTTTATTGCGGTCACGGAAGAAAATCAGACGCAAGCGCAATTCGTAAACCGGTTGAGAAGATGTCTTCAAAGATCCGGTATCGCCGAAGCTGTCAGTGTAAATCGGGGAATCGTCGGCAGTACGGCCCATTGCCGCCCATCTGCCGCTCGGCATATCACCATCAGTCGAACCAGCTACCGGCAAAGTCACTTCACCGGTGTCGATTTTCTTGAAATCGTAAACTGCGACTGCGTCGGCGCCAACTTCGGCGGCTTTCTTGATCGCGGCCTGCTTCAGGGCCTCCCCGCTGTAATTATCCGGAGAGCTAACCACACAGCGGCCAATTCTGACCAGCTTTGTCTCGGGCACATCCTTGAGAGCTTGATAAAAGGTTACGTTCCGGGTCTCGATGGACGGATATTCCCTCCCCGTGTACTCGGAACTGATACATCCCGCCAACGCCAGCATCAGCGCAGCGGCACCGGACAATTTGCCGATCAGTTTCATTATTTACCTTTGTAAGTTTTACCGATATAAATTTGACGCGGACGAACGATCTTGCTCTTACCGCCAACCATTTCTTTCCAGTGTGCGATCCAGCCGGGAAGACGTCCAAGTACGAACATTACCGTGAACATATCTTCCGGAATACCGATGGCACGATAGATGATACCGCTGTAAAAGTCAACATTAGGATAAAGATTACGCTCGACAAAGTATTGATCCTTGAGAGTTTCCTCTTCAAGTTCCATCGCAATCTGGAGCAACGGGTCATCAACGTTGAGTTCCTTTAGGAATTTATGACACTGATCCTTGATAATCCGGGCACGCGGATCATAACTCTTGTAGACACGATGACCGAAGCCCATAAGCCGGAAGCTTGAGTTCTTATCCTTCGCACGCTCAATGTACTTCTTGATGTCTCCGTCGCGCTCGATTCTGCGCAGCATCTCAATAACCGCCTGGTTGGCTCCGCCGTGCAGCGGACCGGACAGCGCACTGATTCCACCGGCAATGGTCGCGTACAGGTTAACATTGGCACTGCCAATAGTTCTGACCGTAGTGGTCGAACAGTTCTGCTCGTGGTCGGCATGGAGAATCAGCAGGGCATTAAGAATCTTTACCGCGGCCGGATTGATCTGATAAGGACGCACCGGAGAATCGAACATCATGTTCAGGAAGTTCTCGCAGTATTTCAAATCGCTGCGCGGATATACCACAGGTTCGCCGATTGATTTCTTATAGGCAAATGCAGCTACCGTACGAACGATAGAAATCAAACGGGTAGCGCACTGGTCGATATTCTCAGTCAGTGAACGCGCGTCAACATTCGGATAGAAAGCGGCCAGGGCATTAACCATAGTCGCAAGAATATGCATCGGATGAGCACCGTTCGGAAAACGGTCGAAGAAGTGGCGCATATCTTCATGCAGCAGAGAATTCAGGTTTAACAGACGGGAAAACTCCTGCGACTGTTCTTTATTGGGAAGACGACGATGCAAGAGCAGGTAAGCCGTTTCAATGAAGCGGGTTTTCTCAACCAGTTGCTCGATTGGAATGCCATGGTAACGGAGAATACCTTTTTCCCCGTCAATATATGTGATACGACTGAAACAGGCTCCGGTATTGCCGAAACTCGGATCTATGGTAATCATTTTGGTTTTGGATCTAAGCTCTGATATATCAATTCCGCGTTCGCCTTCGGTCCCCTCAATGATCGGCAATTCGATCTCCTGGTCGCCCACAATCAGTCTGGCTTTTCCTATCTCTTCCATATACTATATCCTTTCTGTATCGCTTTTACGCAGTACATTAAATCATTATTCGGACATATACTATACACCTAAATAAATATCTGTCAACTAAGTGTCTGGCAAAGATCACTTTCCACGGTAAGCTAATGATAAGATTTCGGTGAGAATTGCTTTACTTTGAGACGGATCGACCGGCCTAGGAGCCAGTTCAAGCTTCATCCGGTTTTCCGACGCGGATGCGGCGGTCAACTCCATCAGCTCCATGTTCAAGTCCGGGAACGATTCAAGCTTTTCCGGCAGTCCGAGCGAAAAGACAAACTTACGATACGACGCGATAACTCCCGCCGCGTCGTCTCCTGGAAACAGGTCGGACAGCAGCAGGGTGCGTCTTACAACCGCCGGATTGCCCAGATAATACTCCCAGCAGGCAGGCAGCAGCGCCGCAACCGCTTCGCCATGAGAAATACGGCCAAACCAGGAAAAACTGCACAGATGCGGCAGTCCGGTCGATTTGTAACGGATCACCATCCCGCCAAGACACGCAGCAATAGACATCGCGGCCCTGGCTTTCGTATCGGTGCCGTCTTTTATGACTTTCGGCAGATTTTCGACAATCAGCCTGATTCCCTCAAGCGCCCAGGAATTGGCATCCGGATGGCGATCATCCTGTCCGACATTGAGCAAGCCTTCTATCAAATGCGCCAGGGCATCACAGCCGGTAGCCAGAGTCACAGTCCGGGGCATTGAAGCAGTAAGTTCAGGGCAAATAAAAGAGTATTCCGGGATTATCTCCGTTTCAACCGCAAGCTTCTTCACCTTCAAGGCGGGATCAACTATATTTGAGTAAGGCGTGGCCTCGGTTCCGGTTCCGGCGGTAATCGGGAAACAGATAACTTTTTTCAGCCTGGCATCAGGATTCTTTATACTGAACTGGTTTACGCCAAAATAATCATGCATCGAGCCTCCGGCCTGATGTACCAGCCAGGCCAGCTTCGCGGCGTCGATAGCGCTGCCGCCGCCGATAGCCACAACTTCATCGGGCTGTTCAGCCGCCAGGAAATCGATCATTTTCGCGACCGTATCAACGCACGGCTCCGGTTCAATTTCAGAGAACCTGACCAACTCAACTCCGGTATAAGTCTGGGAGTTCAGCAGTTTCTTCCAGGCCCCGCAGCGGTCGGCTGAACCGCGGCCGGTGAAGACCGCGATCTTTTCCGTCCCCAGTTTCCGTATCAGATATTCAAAATCAGTAAAGCATGAATCCCCGAAAACGATAGTCGTATCCGGGTACTGATCCAGCATTTTCAGAGCTTTTTCCATTCTTAGTCTCCAGTCAAAGCCTCAACCTGGGCCAGGGTTCCTTCGCGGCCGGGAAACGGCTTTTCGACAACACAGGCGGAAGGATATTCCACTTCCGGGTCGATCAATTCGCAAAGCGGGACAAAGCTGTATCCCATAGCAACGGCACGGTTGATGTAGTCCTCAAACATGGACTGACATTTACCGCCCTCGGCCTCAGCGTGGATGGTCAACACATTCAGTCCGTCGGGATCAAGTTGTTCCAGCATGTAGTCGTTGTAGTTCGCGTCAGTGACGCCGTTCCGGCCAAGAACCTCGTCATAAGTGGGCATGGTCACCGGAATCTGAAGCTGGGAGAGCTTTTTCCCGGCCACGACCGGATGGAAGATATAAGAACCCCGGCAGTCACTGTTATATTTCAAATCGTAAGTATCTTTTTCAAGCAGAACTGAGTCGGTGCACTTCCAGCCCGGAACGGCAGACGTATCCGGGGTACGACCCAGTATTTCGGCCAAAGCATCCATTCCCCTGCGGAACATGTCAGATACTTCCGGAGCTCCGGCAGTATCTATTTGCGCCTGCCACCAATGATGATCCCAGGCGTGCATACCAACTTCATGTCCGGAATCGCCGCATGACTTAATAATGCCGCCAAGACGTTTACCTATATTAGGTCCCGGCCAGCAAGTCCCCATAAAGATTATTTCCGGCCCGTACAATCCGGCAGCATTGGTTCGCAGCATTTTCCAGAGAAAGGTCGGCTTAAGCAGTCGCCAGAGATGCCGGCCCATATTATCGGGACCGACCGAGAAATAAAAAGTACCCTTGATATTGTGGCGGCGCAGCAAGGCGCAGAGAGCCGGAACCCCGGCACGGGTTCCGCGCCAGGTGTCAACATCAATCCTGAGCCCGATTTTTTTCATCGACAGATATCCTCACTTTTTCGGAGTCAGGACCATATAGTGATCTTTTCTCATCTCAACCGTCAAAAGATTTTCAACCTTTTTGGGATCCATGGCTCCTTCGGGCAAGCGTTCCTGAGCGACCATGATCAGCACCCGGCCTTTGTATTGCCTGGCTTGTTCAAGGGAACTGATAACCGGAACATCGTCGCGCTGCAGGTAATAGACCGAAGCCCCTCTGAAGCGTTCCTCCGGATTGCACATCAGCAGAACGGGATTGTCATCAGATGATTTGATTATCTTTTTAACCGCGGTAAAATAGTTGCGGTAGGAGCGTTCCGCGTTTTTCGGAGCGTAAATATCGGTATCGACCTGAAGCATTACCAGAACCAGAGAGAAAATCAGGCACATAGCGTAGCGCAGCATGAATTTGCCTTCACGCATAAAGTAATAGGCGAAGAAAGTAAATACGATACCTGTAACAAAGCTCATCGATACGGCCAATCCGGTCCTGCCGTGAACCAGATTAATAATTCCGAAGACAATTCCGAAGACAGCCGGAAGAGCCGGAAGAATGTACAGCAGACCATTCAGAATGATATCAATATTGAACTTCGGTACTTTAATTTTGCCTTCCAGCAAGGAGGCTGCGAATACCCCGGCAAGCAAGGCCGCGGCGGGAAACAGCGGCAGCATATATATACCGCGTTTACCGGAAGCGACCATCAACAACAAAAACGGCAGCAAGAGCCAGGAAGCCATAAACAGCAGTTCCCTGGACTGTTTTGCACTGCTTTTGACCTGGGTCCAAGCCCAGTAAAGGGCAAATGGGATTAAAGCCATCCACGGCTGGAACAATTCCGGCAATTTTCTCAAGTAGTAGTAAAACGGCTCGACATGTTCGGCATGACCGCCGGTAAAGCGTCCAATATTATTAACCCAGAAGGCAACCCGGAAAGCCTCATAGCCGCTCTCTTTATAGAGCATAAGCAGCCAGATTGCCATCGGCAGAAAGCCCAGTCCACCGCCGATCACCGCCAGCAGCCAGCGCTTCCAGGTAAATTTGTGTTCGACCAGAAAATCGTCGGCCGCCAGAAACGCACAGATGGCAATTCCCGGGATCGCAGCCCCGACCAGACCTTTACTCATTACCGCGCCGCCAATTCCCAGGGCGTACATGACAAAGAAACAGACCCGGTGACTGCTCTTGCGGGTTGAGGCAATCTTGTAAAAAGCGGTCATCGCCACCAGGATGAAAAAGCAGAGAAAAGTGTCTACGATACATTTTCGACCATTGCGCCAGTACTGGGCCGAAGTGGCCAGAAAAAAGCCGCCAAGCATACAGGTCAGAGGTGAATAGCGCATCGCCCGGAGCAGCCAGAACAACAGCAGTACGCCAAGGAACGCCGATACGGCGCTTGGCAGCTTCGCGGCCATCGGGCCCTCAAGTCCTAACTGATCGGCAATCTTGATACACATCGCATCGGCCCAGAAATAAAGCGGAGGCTTTTCGAGAAAAGACTTGCCGTTCAAATGCGGCTCCAGCCAGTTGCCACTGATCATTAGTTCAGTACTGATACCGGCAACCCGCGGTTCATCTGAATCCATCAGATAGCGGGCATTGAGTCCGGCAAAGTAAAGCAGGGCTGACGCCAGAGTGAGAACCGCAAACAGTTTCCGAGAGGAAACCGTTGCAAGCGAGGACCTTAAACGGTCAATTGCAAACGTCACATTCTTCATACTATTAAAACCTCAATCGTCCTGTTGTTGAAATTCGTCAGAATCAATAGCTTCCTGCAGGAAGAAATCAAGCGTCTTTTCAACCGACTGATCAAGACCGATCTCCGGTGACCAGTTAATATATTTCTTTGCGTTTTTGACCGCCGGGACGCGACGTTGCATGTCTTGATAGCCTTTACCGTAGAACGAGCCGCTTTCAACGATCTTGAAGCCGGCAAACGGCGGGAATTTATCGCGCAGCGGATGTTTTTCAAATTTCTCGACCAGAATTTCCGCCAGAGTCACAACGCTGGCCTCATTTCCGGGATTTCCAATATTGATGATCTTGCCGTCGCAAGTTCCGCCTTTGTTCTCGATAATCCGGAAAAGCGCTTCAATCGCCTCCTCAATATCGACAAAACAGCGCTTCTGCTGACCGCCGTCTACCAATTGAATAGGAGTGCCCTGAACCAGATTGAGAATCATCTGTGTAATGGCACGGGAGCTTCCAATACGAGCGGAAGTAAGGCTGTCCAGCTTGGGGCCGATCCAGTTAAAGGGACGGAACAAGGTGAACTTCAGGCCGTCTTTAACGCCGTAGGCCCAGATAACCCGGTCAAGCAGTTGTTTACTGCAGGAATAGATCCAACGCTGCATACTGATCGGACCGGTAACCAGTTTAGATGTTTCCTCATCAAACTGGTCGTCGTCACACATGCCGTAAACTTCAGACGTTGACGGGAACAGGATACGTTTATTGTATTTCACACAATAGCGGACGATACGCAGGTTTTCTTCAAAATCAAGTTCAAAGACACGCAGCGGATTGCGGGTGTACTCAATCGGAGTGGCTATCGCCACCAGCGGCAGGACAATATCACATTTGCGGATATGATATTCGATCCATTCGCGATGGATTGAAATGTCGCCTTCCCGGTAATGGAAGTTGGGATGGTCCATGATGTGATTGATATAGTTGTGACGCAAATCAAGGCCGTAAACATCGTAGTTTCCTTCGGCCAGCAGACGGTCGCTGATATGACTTCCAATAAAACCGTTGACCCCGAGGATCAGGACGCTTTTACGCCTTTTGGCGGCCATGACTTTACTGGCCTGCGGACCGAACACCATTTTCGGCACAATCATCGCGGCAGCGGCAAACTGTTTACCGGTCATCATCAGACCTTCACCATCCTGGCCGGAATCAACCTGAATGGCGCCATCGCCACAGGCTATAACCAACGGATCGGAGCTCAATACGGCACCGGGGACCGCCTCTTCAGCAGCAACTTCAGTTACGCTCCAGAAATAGCATTTCCGATCGCCAAGGAAACTGAAAGCGCCGGGATACGGACGGGTAACGGCACGAACCAGGTTACGAACTTCTTTGGCGGATTTTGACCAGTCGATTTCACCGTCAGCAGGACAGCGTCCACCGAAATATGTTGCCTGCGATTCATCCTGCGGAGAGCGCGGAATATCTTCGTTCTTGATACGCGGCAGGATTCTTGAGAGCAAAGTCTTTGAGGCTGCAGCGGCCTTGAGACTGAGAGTTTTAGCGGTATCAGAATCTTCAATCGCAATTTTTTCCTGATCGACAATATCGCCGTCATCGGCACGCGGAGTCATGGCATGCAGAGTAACTCCGGTTTCGGCTTCGCCATTGACCAGGGCCCAGTTGATCGGAACCCGTCCACGGTATTTCGGCAACAGGGAGCCATGCAGATTGAAGCAGCCCAGACGCGGAATTTCCAGAAGCTCAGGCTTCAGCATATTGCGATAGTAGAATGAAAACGCGATATCAGGATTGATCGCCTTGATACGTTCGATCCAGATGGGGTGATTGATATCTTCAGGGGCGTAAACCGGGATACCTTTTTCACAAGCCAGCTCGGCTACAGAGTCGAACCAGATGTTTTCGTTTTGACTGTCTTCGTGGGTGAAGACCGCGGCGATTTCGAATCCGTTCGCCTCCAATGCTTCAATCCCGATACAGCCGATGTTATGATATCCGAATACGACACACTTCATATGGTTACCTCCGAACTGGATTGCGTCTATTTTAAACTTATTAACTTTATTCAGCACAAGTGTTTAATATAGCTCAATATTACGTTTTTGCCACATCTTAAGTTTTTTTTTATTTGGGCTTACAACAATGAACTTATCGTGATATTTGCTGTCTATTTACTTGCAATGTTGAAACGCTTGAAAGGATATACCGGTTCAGGTTGGATTTTCACCTAAAAGGTGGTATATTATAAGCAAAGACAGGAGTTTTTATAATGACGGAATATAAATTTAATAATAATAAAATAGCATCGGGAATAAACCTGGTTTGTCCCGGGTGCTCGGAAGATATAGAACAGGCCGATATTGAAACCTTTATGCGGTGTCCGTATTGCAATCGCAAATTCAGTCACTCAAACGAACTTGAGGATTTCATCCTCGCGCCGGTTGTTGACCGCTGGGTCAGCCAGCATTGCGACCTGAAAAATGAAACGCCGCAGGGATTTGGTTTCCGCGTCGGACGCTGAAACAAAGAAAATCAGCATTGACCGAACACAGGGACAGCTTAATAAAATTAAAACCGCTTCCGCATAATATTCCGGCAATAATGCCGGGACCAATGGAGGGAGCGATGAAACCTTGCATCATCAAGGCTTTCAATGTACTTCGCCTGATAGATGTTTGGGTGACTCCTTTTATCCGGATCACATCCGACCTGCCCCGTTTAAAGCATTTCCAACGATTTACTGAACCTTTTACAAGCGGGAACGTTCCGGTTGTCGTCCAACTTATGGCTGTAGACGCTGAATTAGCAGCTCAGGCAGCTCGCATCCTCACTGCTCAGCCTGGAGTATCAGGAATAAACCTCAATTTTGCGTGCCCGAGCCGTCAGGTGGTTCGTCACGGTGCAGGCGGAGCTCAGTTAAAAAACCCGGACGGAATGTTTTGGATAACCGAACGCATCAGACGGGAAATCCCGGACACATCACTTAGCGTAAAGCTTCGCTGCGGCTTCGATGATCCAGCCGAAATAACCGGTTGGATAGGGAAATTCAGGGAATGCGGCGCGGACTTCGCGGTCATCCACTGCCGGACTGTCAAAGAAATATATGAACCGCTTCCGAAAGACGAACGAATCCTCCGCCTTAAAAACGCAGCACAAGCGGCAAACGGCCTGCCGGTTGTTGCCAACGGCGATATCTACTCTCTTTCCGACGCTTTGGAGTACATGGAAAGTTTTGACTATGCTGGATTAATGTCCGCCCGGGGAATATTCCGCGATCCCGGACTGTTGCAGCGGCTGCAGGGAAAAGAGATGCAAAGCCCGGATGCACTCGGGGTTGAGTTATTCAACAAGGTCCTTGAATTATCCAGGTCAGATGAGGAAATAGCCCTCAGAAGAAGCGGCCTGCTAGAAACGGCAAGAATGATCTGGGGTAGCGAGGCGGAACGCTTTAAAAATATACTGAAATGGACGGAGGAGGACTTCAGATGTTCGAAAATGATTTAAAGAACTTCAATAATAAAGAGGAAATGGCACAATTCGCATTAGCAATTGTGGCCGGAGTCGCGTCCCGCTGTAAAAGGAATAATCTTCCGTGCCGTATTGCGCTATCCGGCGGCACAACCCCTGATGCCCTGTTCAAGCTGTTAGCGAAGGATGCCGGGAAAACACTCCCGTTGGATTTGATCGACTGGTTCTGGGTGGATGAAAGACTGGTTCCGCACGAATGCAAAGACAGCAATTACGGGCGTGCCAAAGCATTGTTTATCGACAAATTGAATATTCCGGCAGAAAGACTGCACCCTGTTCAGACAGAAGTGAAAGCTCCGGCCGAGTGTTACGCCAAAGAATTGGAAAGTGTATTCGGCAGTCAGAGTGTTCCGCGATTTGAGCTCATATTGCTGGGGATGGGCGGCGACGGACATACCGCTTCAATGTTTCCAGGTTCCAGTGGAATCTGGGAGAAAAATCTCAATGTTATAGAGGTCCCCGCACCTAAAAACATGCAGCCGCATGTTCCCCGGATAACCTTAACGTTCCCGGTCATCAATCAGGCCGAAAAGATTGTTTTTATGGTTTCAGGGCAGGAAAAATGTGATTTACTGCGCTATATTGGAAGTCTGGAGAAAACGGTATACCCGGTTCAACTGGTCAGAAAAGATAATGTCGAATGGCTGGTCACCGAACAGTAAAGGATCAAAAAAATGAAATATATTCACTTTGACAGCGTCGGCGGAGCCGCGGGGGATATGCTGCTGGGGGCGCTTATCGGGCTAGGGGCTGATGTTGACTTTTTAAACAAGGAACTGGCGGCAATGCTGCCTGATGAGCATTTCAAAATAGTAGTCAATCCGAAAGCGAGCTGCGGCATAAACGGAATCGAAGCCAAAGTCGAGATCGAGGAGCATCACCACCACCATGAACACGACAACCACGGACATGGACATCATCACCATCACCATCATAGAACTTTCAAAGATATCAAAGAGATCGTTGAACATAGCAATTTACCCGGCAAGGTCAAAAATTTGACTATTGAGGTATTCACCGAACTGGCAAAGGCAGAGGGAAAGGTTCACGGTAAACCAATGGATGAAGTACATTTCCATGAAGTCGGCGCGGTTGACTCTATCGTCGATATTACCGGATGCTGTCTGGCTTACCACCAGCTTGGCATTAAAGGTGTCAGTGTCTCGCCCCTTCCGGTTGGACAGGGCACGGTAAAGTGCCAACACGGCATCTATCCGCTGCCGGCGCCGGCGACCGCGGCTCTGCTGAAAGGAATGGAAACCGTGCAAAGCGGCGAAACCCTGGAAATGGTTACTCCCACCGGCGCAGCCATATTGAAAGTCTGGACCCGTAATCCGGTACCTGCCAAAAATAAGATTATCGAGACCGTGGACAGCTTCGGACACCGCGATTTCGCCAATCGCCCCAACCTGCTCCGGGGCATACTGTTGGAAGCATCGGAAACAGCATCAAATGACGAATGTATTCTACTGGAAACCAATATTGATGACAGTACTCCTGAAATAATCGGTGCGGTATGCAGCAAGCTATTGAAAGCCGGAGCTCTTGATGTCTGGACAACCGCGATACAGATGAAAAAGCAACGTGCCGCCACCATGCTGTCAGTTCTGTGCGACACTGGCAATGCAGCTGCAATATCAGATATAATATTCCTTGAGACTTCCACATTCGGCATTCGCGAAAGAAGCGTAAAAAGACGCTGTCTAGACCGAAAAATCAAAGAAGTCGAAACTCCTTACGGAAAAATACGGATCAAAGTCGGCATGATGAACGGGGAGGAGATCACTTTTTCTCCTGAATTTGACGACTGCCTGAATGCGGCGGATAAAGCGAATATACCTGTAAAAGTAGTCATGGACGAAGCTAAAAAAGCCGGCTCCGGCGGAAAGTAAGATTGATGGATCGTTTCAAAGTATTGATTGAAGAAGTAGTTTTCGGCGGCAGCGGTATGGGCCGGGTCAACGGCAAAGTATGTTTTATTCCCGGAGTTATAACTGGCGAACTGGTTTCAGCCAGACTGGTTAAAGACAAAACTGACTACATGACGGCCTATCCACTGGAAATCCTGGAGCCATCTCCTGACCGGGTGGAACCGCTGTGCCCATTGGCAATACAGCCTTGCCCTCCTCAAGCACGTGGCAGGGTTCCGGATTACTGCCCGGGCTGCTCCTATCAGCACATGAGTTACTCCGCGGAGCTGGCGACAAAACAGCGTCAACTTGAAACTTTTCTGGAACGTTTACCCGATTCAGATGAAATAGAACTTTTACCACCGTTTGGCTCTCCGGTTGAATACGGTTATCGCAATAAGATAACCATGCATGCGGCAGTAGGTGACGGCGCGACCAGACTGGGTTATCTGGGACGCGACAACCAAACCGTTCAGGATACTCCGGACTGCCCGCTGGCAATGCCGCAATTACGCGAAAAACTCCAGGAGGAACGCTCAAACAAAGGTTTTTTCCACTCACTCAAAGACCGGATGAAGGTAACTTTCAGGTGTGATTCAAAACAGACATTGATGTGGCGCGGCAACCCTCCAGCCAACGCCTCCTGGTTGAAAGAGGAAACGCCTTTCGGACTTTTCTCGGTACCGTGCGGCAGTTTCTCCCAGATCAATTCTGCCGTCGCGCAGGAACTGGTCAACCGGGTTGCGGAATACATACAACAGGTCAATGCTGAAAATGTAGTAGATCTTTACTGCGGGGCCGGACTTTTCGCCTGCGCCGCGGCGGGAACCGGGGTTAAAAAGATTCGCGGCGGCGACCTTGACGGTCCGGCGATCAAAGCGGCTGAATACAATTTGAAAAATACCGGGCATCCGGATTCGGCGGTCTTTGCCGGACCTTCCGGCAATATGATCCAAGATCTATTCGAAGATCTCAATCCGGATGAGACAGTCCTGGTCGTCGATCCCCCGCGCACCGGACTGGACCGGAAAACCCGTGATATCACCATTAATATCGGACCCAAACATATTATTTATGTATCATGTTCGCCTGACACCCTGGGTCGGGATCTCAATATATTGATTAAAAACGGTTATAATTTGAAAACAGCCGGTTTATTGGATATGTTTCCGAAAACCAGTCATTTTGAAAGCATTATATTCCTGGAAAAACAATGACAAACGAAGATGTAAAGGGGCATCGGGAGCGGCTGCGCAGACGCTTCATCAACAACGGCATAGACGGCCTGCACGATTACGAGGCGGTCGAGCTGCTGTTGACCTTTGTCATTCCGAGACGCGACGTCAAACCGATCGCCAAACGACTGTTGCGCCGTTTTAAAAACTTTTCCGGTCTTTTTGACGCAGACTATGATGAACTAAGGGAAATTGACGGCATCGGAGAAAACGCGGCGGTCCTTTTATGCCTGATCAAACAAATCTGCCGGGGTTATCTGGACGACCGCATGCGCGATATCGACGTTGTAAGTTCACCAAATGCGGTAATTGATTTTGCCCGGGCCCGCCTCAGCGGCGAAAAAGATGAACAATTCATGGCTA
>MDTD01180194.1_pt1 | contig 15499 bp, 20 predicted proteins | sample 811221 | NCBI WGS metagenome assembly MDTD01 (sample SAMN05326646, study PRJNA326480) | marine metagenome | isolation source: seawater | place: Pacific Ocean: South West | collected 2011
CCTCGTGGTACAGCAGGCCATCGGTGGTGGTGCAGCGTACGGGGTGGAAGGCAAAGGTGGTCGTCCCGGTCAGGAACGATTCCAGCGCGGTGGCGGTCAGCAAAAAGTCTTGGGTTGAAATATCAGTGTGGTTCAGAACGGCGTAAATGGCCTCAACGGCCGACTTTACGTTCATAGACGCTCCATGTCAGGTGAAAAAAGGAATAGCTACCCACAACATAATGGTATACTATTTCCATTTCAAGTATTTATAGAGATTATTTTAAAGGGATATCATGCTCAGCATCACCACCATCGCCACCGGCAAATGCAAAGATAAATCCACCTTGGCGCTGGAGGCGGAATACGCCAAACGCCTGAACGCCTTTGCCCGTTACAGCGTCACTGAGCTGCACCAAAGCAAGGCCCAAACCGCTGAATTAATCAAAAAGCAGGAAGCGGAAAAACAGCTGCTCGCCATCCCCAACGATGCCTTTGTCATCGCCTTGGATGAAAAAGGCGAGCATTTAAAAACCGCCGCGCTGGCGCAAAAACTGGCCCACGAGCAAAACACCGGGAATTCGCACTTTTGCTTTATCATCGGCGGGGCGGAAGGTCTGGCCCCCAGTGTAACCGAACGCGCCAATCTCACCCTGTCCCTTTCCAAGCTTACCTTCCCGCACATGCTGGTGCGGGTGCTGCTGGCCGAACAGCTCTACCGCGCTTTGTCCCTTAACGCCGGCCACCCCTACCACCGGGAATAAAAAAAGCCGCCCCGAAAGGCGACTATCGTGAGAAGGTCAGTGTTGCTCTTTTTGAGCCGCTTTACGCTCATCATTCAGGCGGATGGTGCTGTAGGCAAACACAACTACAAAAGAAAACATAACAGCCGCAAAAGCACAGCAAATCCACGCAAACCACGATGGGATCTCCCAAGCAAACGGCACGGTGACCATAAAGGCTGCCACAGCCATGTTGAACACCATCGCCAGAATACCGCCAATAACACCTCGCCAGTTGGGCGTGCGCTCGGCAAATTCATCTTCCCACAAATGGGAAGGCACAAAACAGCTGACAGCAACCACCACAAATAGCACGGCTATCATTTCTATTGCGTTAACCTGACCGGCCTGCAGGGCCTGAACATAGCCCCCCACAGCACTTATCGCGATAGCAATGAATAAGGCCGTGCGAAGAAAGGTAAAAAATATGCGGCTCTCTTGATCCGGCATAATCAGCTCCTTACAAAACAGTGAAAAATAGAAAACGGGACAACGTAATTGGAAAATAGGCATTCTGACCCTTTATTTCAACCCCATAAAAAAGCCGCCCCGAAGGGCGGCTATCGCAAACAGTTCAATCATCGTTACTTTCAGCCGTTTCGGCCAAATAGCGCTTCAGAGCTTGGTAGCAGCCATAAGCCACATATCCGCCAAGGGCCATGAAAGCCGCCACACCAAAGCAAAGAATGAGCTCTCCGGTGGAAGTTCCCAGCAAGGCAACACCGCCGAAAAACTGCGTTTGGAAAACAGCCGTCCATGTCACCAGCTTAAAGCCTTCCATGGCTTCTTTGGTTTTGTGCCGACAGGCAGCGGCCCACACGGCCAGCACATCGTACGATGGAATCAGTATGGAAATACCACCGCAAATGAAGACATAGGCCAAAAGCCACGCGTCCTGCCGCACCACAACAATGGCCAGAAAGACCGCGCCAGCAAAAAAAGCCGCGCCGGGAATAAACAACAGTGTTTTGATGGCCTCGCGCTCAATCAGCCGCTTGGCCCATTCCGGGAGAGAGTTAAAGAAATTTCGCATGAGGGTCACCTCAAAAAAAGGAAAAGAAGTAGTAATGTATACTGGTCATCTTCGCAAACCTGCCCCCTTTTCGCAATAAAATTCTTGCCATAAAAAAAACGCCCCAAAGGTGGGGCGGTGGTCGTTAAAAGTTAGTCAACGTCATGATCGATGCTATCCAGCTCTTTTTCTTTGCGCCAATATTTCACTCCAAGCCGCAAAGCCAGCAGCGCCACAAGATGAAAGCCCAGATCCGCAACAAAGGTGAGTGTATCCAGCCATTGCAAACTATCACCCTGATACGACATGGCGATAAAGCACTGGCCAAGGAAGAGGTAGATAACCGTGGACGTAAACAAACCGGACGCACTTCTGCGGCCACAGCTCGCATCATCAAGCAACTCAAAAAAGTAGGCAAGGCCATAGATTCCAAACAAGCCAAAAAGGCTCAGTTGCAACCATATCTCTACAAAGTCGCCAGCCGACAGAGTTTCAGGCAATCTAAACAAAACTACCGCGGCAATAAAGCCAAATGCAACACCGACAAAACGGTTCATGCTTGTACGTGCAAACATAGTCAAAACCTCAGGTATTGAAGGGAAAAGGGATGTGCAATGTATACAAAATAACACAGCAGTCGCATGATGCAATAAAAAAAGCCCCCATGTGGGGGCAAGGTCGCGAAAAGATTGGCTTCAGTCGTTTTGGTTTTGGCGTTCTTCGTGCTCGTCCATTTGCTGTTGAAAGCGAATATTGGCGCGCACATAATCACGAAACTTAAACGCCATACGGAAGCTGTGAATGGCCAGCAACGTAACCGCCACACCGCCAATACCAAACAGCCATTCAAACAAGTAATACCAGCCGCCTTTATCGTGGAAAAAGATGCTGATACCCAGCTGCCCTATAAAGATGTAAAAAAACGATCCAGCAAACGCACCTTTTACCGCTCGCGGGGTTTGGTAGGTAAACTCGCCGTCTTCCCACCAGCCAAGGCTGGCGGCCGTCACAAAGGTAAAAGCCACGGCCATAGTGCTCCATGCCGTCCATGCCGACAGGTAATCACCGCTGGCAACATGGGCAACACCGCTAAACAAGGCCAAAAGGCCAAAACCACCAACAAGGGAATAAGCCACAAACCTGAGAATTGTCATAACAAAATGTCTCCTGAACAGAGGGAAAAGGAAGGGTTGAATATGTACACACTACCAAATTTCACTCCACACGCAACAAAAAAACCGCCCCGGTTGGGGCGGCGTCGCAAAACAGCTATCAAGATTCGGTCTTGTCGTCAGTCTGACTGGTGGTGGCTTTACTGTTAGCGCGAGTTTGCCAGTAAATCCAGACAGCACCTATGGTTAAAGCGCAACCGGCTATAATATAGATGGTACTCATAACGTAAGTACTTACCACAACAGCTGCGGCGAAAAGGGCCTGACCCATAAAAACGGACATACCTATCAGGCCCCATTTCACCTTATTTAGATGGGCTTCAAGTTTACCTTTATCATCTCCATCATAAAAGCGAACGGGCCAGTAAATATAGCCGCACAAGAATGTCAACCCAAGGCTACACGCCATCCACGTCAAGATGTAGTGTTGCCATGCAAACAAGGCAAAAAAGCCCAAGACCAGAAACGCCGCGCCAAAAAGCATAGAAACAACCGTCAGCGCTTTTAGAAAGTTTCGATTGTTCACAGAAAACCTCCAAAGGTTCAAACAAGGAAAAGTAAAAAAGGAACAGGATTATGCTGGCACTTTAGGCAATACCGCGCATTCTGTCAAACTCTATCTGTTTAGGGCATATATTTTGCCGCTTCCCCTTGCATCCCATTTTAAGCGGAGTAAAATGGCTGATTATGAACATACAAAAATCATTTCCGGGCCCATTTTTGCTGTGCATTCTCGATGGCTTTGGCATCTCTGACCACATCAAAGGCAACGCCATCGCCGCGGCCAAAACCCCCAATTGGGATAAAATCCTGAAAACCCACCCGCACGCCAAACTGGTAACCCATGGCCGTGATGTCGGCCTGCCGGAAGGCCAAATGGGCAACAGCGAAGTGGGGCACATGACCATTGGCAGCGGGCGCGTTCACCTGCAACCGCTGGAGCAAATACAAGAGGACTTAAACAGCGGCCGCTTTGCCCAAAAAAATACGGTACAAGCCTTTATGGATAAAGCGCAAGAGGCCCGCGCCATTCATCTTATCGGCATGGTGTCTGACGGCGGCGTGCACTCCCACATGAACCACGCCATCGGTATAGCCAAATTGTTAAACGACATGAACCAGCCGGTGTTCATCCACGCCATTACCGACGGCCGCGACACCGACCCCAAAGCCGCCAAAATCCAACTGCCGCAGTTTGAAGAGCAGATAAAAGATCTGGACAACGTCCACATCGCCACTTTATCCGGCCGTTTTTACACCATGGACCGTGACACCCGCTGGGAACGCACCGAAAAGGCCTATTACGCCATGACCGAGGCCCACGGCCACTACGCCAACAACACCGCCGAAGCCATTGAAAAATCCTATGCTGATGGCGACACCGATGAGTTTATTGAGCCAACCATCCTCAACGTCCCCGCCGGTCTGGACCCACGCATTCAACAGGATGACGCGCTGTTGTTCTTCAACTTCCGCGCGGACCGCATGCGCCAGATTGTGCGCTGCTTCACCAACGATCCGACCGTCGGCTTTAAACACGGCCACCTGCACCGGCTGAAGACCATCGCCACCATGACCATGTACGATGAAAAATTCAAACACGATGCCAGCGTCCTCTACCCGCCAACCCCGCCGCAAAACACTCTGGGTGAGGTCGTTTGTAAAAACGGCGGCAGCCAGCTGCGCATTGCCGAAACGGAAAAATACGCCCATGTTACCTATTACTTAAACGGCGGCCGTGAAGAACCGTTTGATAAGGAAGAACGCATCCTTGTCCCCAGCCCGCGGGATGTAAAAAGCTACGACCAAATCCCCGAAATGAGCCTGCCGGAAGTCACTGGTGAACTGACCGAGGCCATCTACAGCAACAAATTTGACTTTATTGCCCTCAACATCGCCAACGGCGATATGGTTGGCCATTGCGGCGACTTTGCCGCGGCGGTGGACGCGGTGGAAGCCATTGACTATGCCTTGGGCAGCATCCTCAACGCCATTGAGGCGGAAGAAGGCGAAATGCTGATTATCGCCGACCACGGCAACGTGGAAGAAATGCAAATGGAGGGCAAAACCTCCACCAGCCATTCTACCAACCCGGTGCCGTGTGTGTACATCGGCCGCAACGCCACGGTGGCCGACGGCACTCTGGCCGATGTCGCCCCGACGGTACTGCGCCTGATGGGGCTGGATGTGCCCAAAGACATGACCGGCAGAAACCTGGTGTCCTTAACCTAAATTCACCCATGCAAAATCGCCATACTCCCCCGTTTTAAAAGCGCTGCGGCACCACTTTGCGCTTTTATGCCCGCCCCCGTTTGCGCTATCTTGAACCCATGGCACACAGCACTAAAATTTTATTCCTGACAATCTTCTGCTTATTTTTGGGCAGTATGTCAGTTTATGCTGACCCGACCGCGGAAATTGAACGCCTGAACAAGGAAATCCGCACCCTGACTAAAAAATCGTTTGATATTGGTAAAAAGAGCATTTCCTTAGAGCGTGACCTGCAGAAGCTGAAAAAAGCGGAGAATAAAACCCGCGACAAAATGATGGAAGAGGTGGACGACTTCAACGACTCCCTCACCACCTTCACCCGCGTCCAGCGCATGCCGAAAGAGGCACTGCTGACCTCCGACTCCATCCGCATGAACTACCAGCGTCAGGGCATCATCCGCAAGGTGCAGAATGATCTGGGCAAAAACATTGTCAACAATCAGGCCTCGGTGGCGGCGATGATGGGCGATTTTGCCGACAAGGAACGCGACCTTGTGACCCTGAAAAAAACCACCCGCCAACTGGAAACCCAACGCAAAAAGCTGGAACGGGAGCGGGCCCAACTGCTCAAAAGTTCCGCCCTGCCGCAAAGCGAAAAAATTCGCCTGCAAAAAGAGGCCGAGCGCATCGCGCAGATGGAGTCATTAGATGACATTTTCGCCAAAGCGGCCAAGTCGTTTGCTTCCGCCAACACCTACCGCTTTCCGAAGGTCAAACAAAAGTACGACCGCCTGCCGGTGGCCGGGCGCATTGTTAAGGAATTTCAACAAACCGATGAACACGGCCTGCACAACCAGGGTGTGACCATTCTGGCCTCACCCGCCGCCCATGTCACCAGTCTGGATGACGGCAAAATCATCTTCGCCGGACCGTTCCGTAAATACGGTAATTTGGTAATTGTGGAACACCCCAACCACGTGCACACCGTGTATGGCAACCTGGCGCAAACGCCGTACAAAGTTGGGGATACCGTCCAAAAAGGCACTACCCTGGGCACTCTGCCCGTGCAAAAACACCCTCAGTTGTACTTTGAGGTACGTCAGGACGGCACACCGGTCAACCCGGCCAACTGGCTGAAGGTGGAAAAATTATAACGATAGGTTGAGCCATACCGCCACTTGGTTGTATAATCAGCTTTACTCTTAAAAAGCGCTTTAAAAGAACTGGAAAAACCCATGCTGAAAACTGCTCTTAAACTTGCTCTTGTTGTATCTGTATTGGCGGTGACGCACACCCCAGCCGCCCACGCTGTCCCTAAAGAAACTTACGAAAAGCTGGATATTTTCGCCCACGTTTTGGACCGCATCCGGTCTTCGTACGTGCATGAAGTGACGGAAAGCGAGGTCATTGAAAACGCCATCAACGGTATGTTAACCGCGCTGGACCCGCACAGCGGCTATCTGGATTTAAAAGACATGGCGGAAATGAACGAGCAAACCCGCGGTGAATTCGGCGGGCTGGGCATTGAAGTCACCATGGACAAAGGCGTGGTCAAAGTCGTCGCGCCGATTGAAGACACCCCCGCCGACCGCGCGGGCATGCAGGCCGGTGACCTGATTATTGAAATTGACGGCGAACAGGTACAAGGCCAAACCTTGAGCGAAGCGGTGGACAAAATGCGCGGTGAAGTGGGCACCAAAATTGAGCTGAAAGTCTACCGCGAAGATGAAAACGAAACGCTGGATATCACCATCGTCCGCGACATCATCAAAATTACCCCGGTGAAGTCGGAACTGAAAGACGGCGGCATTGGCTACCTGCGCCTGACCACCTTTAATGAACATCTGGACGAAGGCTTAAAAGAGCATTACAAAAAACTGGTTGATGAAAACGGCGGCCCGCTGAACGGGCTGGTGCTTGACCTTAGAAACAACCCCGGCGGCCTGTTGACCCAGGCCATCGCCGTGTCCGACGCTTTCTTAAACGAAGGCGAAGTGGTCTCCACCCGTGGCCGTATTGAAGGCCAGGACATGCGCTATAACGCCCATGAAGGGGATATTTCCAACGGCTTGCCGATTGTGGTGCTCATCAACAGCGGCTCTGCCAGCGCGTCCGAGATTGTCGCCGGGGCCCTGCAGGACCACAAACGCGCCGTGATTGTTGGCACCAAGTCCTTTGGTAAAGGCTCGGTCCAAACCATTATGCGCCTGCCGGGCGAAACCGGTATGCGCCTGACCACCGCCTTGTACTACACCCCGTCCGGCCGCTCCATTCAAGCCAAAGGCATTGAGCCGGACATCGTGGTGCGCCCCTTAAAAGTGGAAGAAATTGAAACCGACGGCATCTTCTCCGAGGCCCGTTACACCGGCCACCTGGGCAACCCGGATGAAGAGAAAAACGGCACGGATAAAGACAAGAAAGATGCCAAAAAAGACAAAAATAACAACGACAAAGGTGGCGACAATGATGGCGATAAAAAGGACGACAACGACGAAGCCAAAAAACCGCAGGACTACCAACTGCTGCGCGCTTTGGACATCGTCCGCGCTTTGGCCATCTGGCAAACCGCTGATGCCGAGTAGCCTATGGACAGCCGCCTGAAAAAACCGCTTTTCGCGTTTGCCCTGTTGGTGGCGGGCGCGCTGGCGGCTTTGGCGGCGACCTATACCACGTGGCAGCAGCAACTGAAACAGGCCGCTGAAGACACAGCGCAAAAAAAACAACCCCAAAGCAATGAGGATTTCGTCGCTGAAATCATTGCCCACAGCGATAAAATGGCGGTTAAAAAACCCCGCCCCACCCCCAAAGCGCTAAACAAAAACCCGGAATATCCACGTTGGGTCACCAACGCCCTGCCCGCGTTGGACGTAAAGCCCGGTCAGGCGGTGGTCGCCATTGTGATTGATGACATGGGTGTGGCTGGCAACAATTCCGCCAACGCGCTGAATTTACCCAAAAACGTTACTCTGTCCTTTTTACCTTATGGTGATTTCACCCTTAAGCACGCCTTTCAAGCCCGGGTTTTAGGGCATGAAGTGATGATCCACCTGCCTATGGAACCAGCCGGTTTTAAGGATGACCCCACCGTTTATCCCGGCCCCAACGCCCTGTATGTGGACGACGGCACCGCCAAAATTAAAGACAAAATTTATAAAAACCTGAACGATTTGGCCGATATCGCCGTGGGCGTGAACAACCACATGGGCTCGGCCTTTACCAGCCATCAGGCGGGCATGACGCAGGTTTTGAACATCCTGAACGAACAAAAGCTGCTGTTTATGGACAGCATCACCACGCCCAATTCCAGCGTGACCGCAGCGGCCAAAAGTCTCAGCCTGACCATCCCTGTCCTCAAGCGTGATGTGTTTATTGACCACTATATGGACCAGACCAAAGTGGAGGAGGCCCTCACCAAACTGGAACAAGTCGCCAAAGATCAGGGCTATGCCATCGGCATCGGCCACCCCTACCCCATGACGGTCAACGCCATCACCCAGTGGGCCAAAGGACTGGAAGACCGCGGCGTTAAGCTGGTCCCTATCACCCATATGGTAAAGTACTATGACCCCAAGCCCCCAACCCCATAAAGGCTACCGCCAGAACGTCGGCATTGTACTGACCGACGGCAACGGGCAAGTGTGGGTCGGCGAACGGGCCGACACCCCCGGCAGTTGGCAAATGCCGCAAGGCGGTGTGGATGAAGGCGAAGACCTGCTCAGCGCCGCGCGCCGGGAACTGTTTGAAGAGGTCGGCACCCCGCCCGATGAACTGGAGCTGTTGGCCATTCACCCCCAGTGGCTGGGCTACACCCTGCCTGAAATGGTGCAGAAAAAAAGCGGGGTGAGCTTTAAAGGCCAGACCCAAAAATGGTTTTTGTTTGAATATCAACTGGGCGATGAGATTAACCTGGACCGCGCGCAGGATGACGAATTCGCCGACTGGAAGTGGGTCACGCCTGAGTGGATTTTAGAGCACATTGTCGAATTCCGCCGCCCCGTTTACGAACAGGTGTTCAAAGAATTTAATAAATATTTTTAGCCCTACCCTAAGGAAAGGGGTTCTTAGGGCGAAAACCTTGGTTTTCCCTTAAGCGCCCAAACAAAAACCACGCTTTTTGTTTTAGGCGTTTAAATAACAAAAAGCCCCCTTGCGGGGGCATCGCAATCAGGATTGTTTCCACGTGCGCAGGTCGTCCATGGTCAGGGCCGCTTTTTTCAGCTCTTGTTCAAAGTCCGCCTGCACCGGCACGTTCAGGGCCTCCATCTTTTGCAGGGTGGCTACAATGGCGGGCATATCACGGTTGGCGATGAACACACCCAACACGGTGTAATCATGGCTGCTGCGCTGTTGCAGAACGTCGGGCTGAAGCTCGGCAAGTTGCAGAACCGTTTCCACATTGTGGTTCAGCGCCAAACGAATCGCCACGGTCAGGCCGATGCAATCGCGCTGCTCCAGAATAAACGGATACTTTTCCGCCATCTGCACCAGCAGCGCGCCCTTGTCACGCTCCGCCAGCAAATGGGCCAGCGTCACACCGTAAATATCGGTATGGTGCGGGTCTACGCCGTGGGCAATGGCTTTTTCAATATCCTCCATGGTCTGGGCCAGCCGTGCCGTATCTTTCACGGCAAAGTACATGGGCTCATCCATAACGCAAGGTCTCCACAGAAAAAAGGAAGGGAATATGCCCTCACCCTACCGCTAAATGTATACACATGTCAACGGCTTTTTAACTGGCCAGCCCCATTCTAAAAAAAACCATTGACACTATGTATACAATACGTATACTCAACCTGACCCAAACATCTTACTTCCTTTTCCAACCCAAGAGGTCACATTCTTATGTACACCTTTTCTATCCTTCAGCATTCGCCGGAAGAAGTGGAGTCATACCGCGGTATCAGGATTTTAAACCTGCGCCGGTTTGACATTACCATCGCCGAGAGTATGCGTACTGACCGAGAAAACTTTATCAAACGGGCCCATGTTGTCCCATGCGGTGATAGCTACTATATTGAGGAGACTGAACAAATTCTTGATACGCATCAAGTGCTGGTTCATTTTCAACGCGCTAAAGAAACTTGTGAACCGCTAAACACAAACGGCAACCTTTTGGTGACAGCTGAAGATAAAAAAAAGCGTCTATGTGTAACACGAGAGTTCTCGCTGGTCGTGCTTAAAAATGGACAATATATTGAAGCCGCTGGCCACTACTTTTTCTGGGACGGCGGACGCATGATCTACACTGCCCACCCCGTCACCAGTCTGGAAGAAGCCAAGCAGCGGACAACCATATAAAACCCTTAACCTGTTACCGACGCCCCCACCCGGGGGCTTTTTTTATACCCACAGCCCCCAAGATAACACTTGAAATGTATACAAACAAAATGTATATTTTCACCGATAAACCACTCCCTTTTCTCAATTGACCCTTTCGGAGGTCCACACCTTATGGATCAAGACACCCTGAATCACTCCCTGCTTCTGGCCGCAAAAGAGAACGACTGGCCTCTGGCCAAAAAGCTGATTGAACAAGGCGCCGATATTTTGTTCGCCAACCCAGGCGGCTGGACAGCGGCCCACTATTTTGCCAATCACAGCAACGACTGGGCACTGGAAAACCTGATGGTGGCAAACCCGGCGGTGCTTGAGCAACAACTCAAAACCAGCGGCTGCACCCCGGCCAATATGCTGGCGAATTGCAACAACAACCGTTTTGTGTTCTTTGCCAAGCAGTATCCGTGTATTTTGCGCCATCGTTCATACGGCACAACCCCAACCTTGCGTTTCGCCTATAGCGGAAATGTAGACGTTGTCATCGCTCTGGCGAAAATTGACCCCAGCGTGTTACAACAAAGAGCCGGAACGCTCGGCACGGCCGCTCATCTCTTCGCCTTCAAGCGGGACGCATGGGCCCTTTCCCAGTTGGCAGCCCACTACCCTGAGGTTCTTCAACAACGGGCAAAAGGCAAATGCCGCTACCCTCTGCACATTCTTATTCGCCAGGGCCGCCACGCCTTTCTTGATATAAAGCAGCTGCTGGAGGACCACCCCAAAGCGCTCTATTATGAAGACACGGACCACACCAACGCCCTTATGTTGCTGGGCAACCGCCCCTACCACATGCTGCTGAGTATGATCATAAAGCCGGAGCACGTGCGCCACCGCAACAGCAACGGGGATACCATCCTCAGCTATGTGCGGCGGGAAATCACCATGTACGATGCCATCCGCATCGCCCGGCTGGTGCGCCCGCACCTGAGCTGGAAAGAGCTGTACCAGCTTAGCAAGCGCGTCCCACCCACCTAACCTGCTTTCGATGCCCCGCCCCGTCTTTAGACGCGCGGGGCTTTTTTATTTCCCTACAGCCGTAAATTTAGCGGTCTGGCGAGTGAATTAAACGTTTCTATGATTTGAGATGAATTAGCTGTTTAGCTCTTGTAACAGCTTATCACTGATCTCCAAGGCCGTTCCCCAGTCAGCCAGAATTTGAGCATGAAACACTACGTGCTTAGAACTTTCGCTGAATGAATGGGTCATCCACGGAATAAAACGTCCCAGGCTATCTTGCTCCCCCCTTAGACTCTCCACTGCATCAAGATTCTGTGACCTTATATGCTGGTTGATTTCACTGTCTATTGCTTGATACCTCTCAACCTCTTCGTAATCCATGATGCAGGGTGGTATATAGAGAGGGATGCGATGGACTAAAGCATCCCTAAAATCCTGAATGTGCTTATACCAATCCTTCATTTCTGGGCTGTTTAAGTAGTTTTGAAAATCATTACTCAAAGTTGACCTTATGACACTTGACCTGCCACCAAACAGGCAAACTTGAGCCCTGCTTAATGGCCTCCCTGTATCTGGATTAGTTACCCCTTTTTCAGAACACCATATCCAAGCCAGATTATCCAAACTTCAAAATATATTTAAAACATAGCTTTGAAGGTTGATAGCCGTATCTTTTAATGCTTCATTTGACGGTTTATCCGAAGTGGCTGGAGGACATAATGTATAAATATTTTGAGCGCATCTTTTGACAGTAGCTAACCGCCGTAGCAATCCGTGCTTTGCATACTCGGCTGCTTTGTCTTCTTGGAATATATGAGTTGTATAGGCTGTGAATAGATCATCATGCTGCACAAGGAGACCATCATATCTCTCAACGAGGCCATTAATATCTTCTTGTGAGAAGTACACTATTCAAAGTGCTTCTTATTAGGGTCGGTAATTTGCGACTCAGTTTTAATGTACTCTCTCGCACCCCTTAAAATATCTTGCGCCCAGGATGAGGCGGTCATATCCCCCCAAAAACCTATGTCTTTTGAGCCTTCAACAATAACTTTTATCCAGCTACCTTTAGATGGTTCTTCTTTTACATAGGCTCCAGCAATAATATTCCAGTCGTAGGCAGTTATGCCATGCTCACCGATAGTAAAAAGTCTTTCATAGCTTGCTCGCTTAATGGTGAAACCTGCGTCTGCTAATCCGGATTTGGCAGCTAAATAAGCCGTTCTCTTATCCACCCCATTAAAAAACATTGCGTCCTGATATTCAGACCAACCAGTTCGCCCTTCCTCGCTCATTTCAAAAGATACCTCATCTGAGGATTGCGGAAGAGAATTCATAGAGGCACATCCAGTAAGTACCACTATTGCAAATAAAGAAAACAAAATATTTTTCATGCTATGCCTTAAATAAGTAAGTTCATGGGAAACTAACACAATTTTATAAAATGTTAAATGTTGAGCACGGAAAAGCCCCACCGAAGAGGGGCTTTTGGTTAAAGGTCTATCCACCTTGCCGGTGGAGAGCCTTTATCAGCTTCCTCACGACGGTAAAAGACAGTTTACATTTCATTTGCCTTTACACGAAACGTGCAGGCGTCTTCCTGCCATGCACCTCCACGGTCCAGACAACTGTCCTGCACCAGCCATAATCTGAATGCAGGATAAAAATAAACACCTGCAGCCAGAGCAATTAAAATTAAGGCGAACAATAACTTCATCACCCAATAGTAGCATGATTATGAATATAAATTCACCTAAGCTTTCAAAGCCTTATAATTTTTACAGGCATACATTGCACCCATAATTAAAAAGTCCAGGAAAAGCTCCCCTCACCAACCTGCGAGGCCGCCCTCGGGTACTGCCCGCAAATAACGCCAGCCGGGGCCACTTAATACCGCCCTGACTATAGAACATCGCTCCCCCATGGCCCAAGGCAGTATACTAAAAACCAAACCAACCTACCCTATACTCTATACTTAAAGCGTTGGGTCAACACGCACACAGTGTATTGTATACTAAACACTTTTTAAACAGTGGTCCTGCCACCCGCCCAACCTAACTGTATACCAAACGGGCGCACCCACCCCCACAAACCTGCCTCGCACCCGCTGCATTGTATACATTCTCTGCCTGTAACTATATTTTGCTGATGGAAGTCCAAATTTTGCTGAAAAGTAGAAAAATAAACGGGGTTTACCCCCCATTTTGCCAAATTTTGAATGATTTTGCCGCGGTTTTGCGTCCGTTTTCAGGCGCTTTTCCGCCTTATTTCCACTTGATGGAGCACCCCATGCTGGGCGTCTGCTGGCCGTCAAAACGCCCCACCTCGGCCACCTGCTGCATAGCCAAAAGCAGCTCTGGTACTGTGTTTGCGCTGGCCGGGTCCTTCCCGCTGGAATCCAGCCGCCCGCGGTATTCCAGCTCATCCTCGGCGTTAAAACCAAAGAAGTCCGGTGTACACACCGCCCCATAAGCCTTTGATATATCTTGCGTTTCATCAATAATATAGGGGAACGTAAAGCCATTTTCACGGGCAAAATCCTGCATATTTTCAAACGAATCCGCGGGATAATTCTCAGTATCGTTGGGCATAATCGCCACCACGCCAATGCCCGTATTTTGCAATTTTTTCATAGTGTTAGGCAACCTGTCCATAATACCCTTCACGTACGGGCAGTGGTTGCAAATGAACATAACCAGCGTGCCCTTTTGCCCACGCACATCTGCCAGAGTATAGGTCTTCCCATCCGTGCCTTTCAAGGAAAAATCTTTTGCTTTGAATGACTTATCGGCATCCGGTGTGTGCATTAAAACCATGATTTAAAACTCCCTTCGTCCTTGCAATGCCAACGCCAGCGTCCCGCCGTCAAGGTAATCCACATCCGATCCCACCGGCATTCCTTTGGCCAGACTGGTCACGCTAACGCCCAGTGGCTTTAGCTTTCGGGCAATCAGGTGACAGGTGGTCTGGCCGTCCACACTCGCCCCCAATGCCAAAATAATCTCTTTAAATTCCCCATCCTCAACCCGCCGAATAAGCCCGGGAATGTTCAAATCCTCTGGGCCCACGCCGTCAATGGCGCTAATCACCCCGCCCAAAACATGGTAATGGCCTTTAAATTCGCCGCTTTTTTCCAGCGCCCACAGGTCATCCACACCTTCCACCACACACAGCGTTGTGCCGTCACGGTTGCTGGCTGTGCAAATGTGACAGGGGGTTTCCAGCCCTACATTACCGCAGGTGGAGCAGGTAACCACGGCCCCCATAACCGTTTGAATGGATTTATCCAAATCTGCCATTTCCATAGGGTTAGAAATAAGGTGCAACACCGCACGCTGAGCGCTCCTGGGCCCTAGTCCCGGCAAACGGGACAGGCGTTTTATTAAATCTTGTAGCGGTTGTGGAATCATGGTTTTAGTTTTACCACAGGCATGCCCAATTACAAATGACTTGTCCGGCTGGCGGAAGCAAAAATGTAATAAACATTCACCAGCGCACACATCATTAATGCCGCGGTAGCTAAGGCCAGCCATTCCAAATGCTTACCATGTATCCACAAACTGCCATTACAAAAAATACTGATGACGCTGCTGGTATACCCTACCCATCCAAGGGTGCGCGGTAGGCTATACCCACCATACCAATGCAACAGCCAGGCCGCCACAGCACAAAAGAAAGCCAAGGATAGACCTAAAAGCCATACGGTTACCAGCGGTGCCATATAAACAAAACGGGCAATACCGTCTTGCTGTTCCGGTGCCATAGAAAGGTACAGCGCTGCCCCTGCCCCAAGGCTGATAAAGAAGATAATACATAACAAACGCATAGACATAAGCCCATTATACCAAAAAACCGCCGGCATCAGCCAGCGGTTATAAATTATAGAAAACGCGATATTACAAAATATCCAGTACAGCTTCCGGTGGGCGGCCAAGGGCCATTTTAGGGCCATTAGTCACCAATGGGCGCTCAATAGTTTTGGGGTATTCCAACATGGCTTTAGCCAGGTCTGCGCCTTCCAATCCTTTACCTTTGATATGCTCTTTATACTC
>MDTD01168661.1_pt1 | contig 15497 bp, 20 predicted proteins | sample 811221 | NCBI WGS metagenome assembly MDTD01 (sample SAMN05326646, study PRJNA326480) | marine metagenome | isolation source: seawater | place: Pacific Ocean: South West | collected 2011
CCTGGCAAACTACATTCAACACCTGGTAAACTGTTTAAACCTTCATGTATAAGTTTTCTTCTAATAGAAAATTTTCTCATCATTTCGTTAATAGAATCATCAGGTCCGTCTAAAGCTGCTATGCCTGCAAACTGAGCCGCTGCATTAACACAAGAAACGCTGTTGATTAAAAGTTTATTTACATGATCTACAAGATTTTTTGGCCAAAAACTCCAACCAAGCCTCCAGCCTGTCATTGAGTACGCTTTGCTCCAACCCTCAAGAACAATTAATCTCTCTCTTAGTTCTGGATAATTAAAAAAAGTTGGCATTTCTTTTCCGTCAAATATCTGTCTACTATAAATTTCATCACTTAAAATAGTAACATGAGGATGCTTCTTAAGGCCTTCTGCTAACACATCGATATCTGATTTTTCAACAAAACTTCCTGTTGGGTTATTTGGATTAATTAAAACTAACAATCTTGTTTTATCTGTTATCAAAGATAATATTTTTTCTGGATTAAATTTCAAATCTTTATCTTCAGTAAGATCATAGGGAACAGATTTTGAGCCTGTATAATTAATCATAGACTCATAGATTGGGAATGCAGGTGTCGGATGAATTATTTCTACTCCTGGTTCACCAAAACACTGAATAGCATAACTCATTGTTGGTTTTCCACCTGGCATTATAATTATTCTTTCTGGATCAACATCCTGACTATAAAGTTTTTTTATTTTCCTGGTCACAGCCTGTCTACATTCAAGTATCCCATTTGATAAGACATAACCATGATGACCATCATCTAAAGCCTTCTTCGCAGCATCAACAATATGTTTTGGTGTTTTAAAATCGGGTTGTCCTAATCCTAAATGTATCATTGGCTTTCCTGCAGCTTCTAGTTTTTTTGCCTCTGCTAGAACGCTAAAAGCAGTTTCAGTTCCTAATCTATCTAAACTTTTTGCTAATTTCATTATCTATAAGCTATATTATCCTTATTTAACTCTTTTATCGACTTAGATCCAAGTAATATCATGTCTCGTCTAATTTCATCATGCATTCTTTGCAGTATAGCCTCGACTCCCTCTTGTCCGCCAGCTCCAAGACCAAAAAGGAACCCTTTTCCAAAACTACAAGCGGTTGCCCCAAGTGAAAGTGCCTTCAAGACTTGTGTGCCTCTTCTTATACCTCCGTCTAAAATTATTTCAATCTTTCCTCCTACTGCATCAGCTATAGCCGGTAATTGATCAAATGGAGCTCTGGATCCATCAAGTTGTCTACCACCGTGGTTTGATAACATTATTGCTGAAGCGCCTATTTCAACAGCTCTCTTAGCGTCCTCAACTGACATTACACCTTTTATAGCAAAAGGTCCTCCCCAACGTTTAATACAATATTCAGCATCTTTCCAGCCCATTGCGGGATCGTACTGTTCGTTAATATATTCCATAACACCTTTTGCAATACTGCTTCCTTTTTTTGTGAAGTGAGAAACATTTGCTAACTCAAATTTTTCATTCATCAAATAATTTAGTGCCCACTTTGGATGTAAAGCAAAACTCATTAGACTTTTTAAAGTGAGTTTTGGAGGCGTTGTAAATCCCCACCTATGATCTCGTTCTCTATTACCAGCAACTACTGTATCTACAGTTAAACACATAGCGTCAAATCCAGATCTTTTACATCTATCTATTAAATCGTCGGTCAGAGATTGGTCTTTATGAATATAAAGTTGAAATAATTTTGGTCCTCCAGAAATATTTGATACCTCTTCTATAGAAGAGGTTGCCATAGTTGACATACTATAAAAAGTTCCAAATTTTTCAGCTGCTCTCGCACTGGCTTTGTCACCTTCGTGATGATAAAGACGTTGCATAGCAGTTGGTGATAGAAATAAAGGTAATTTTATTTTTTTTCCAAATACTACAGTTGACATATCGGGTTCTCCGACGCTCGCTAAAATATTTGGTACCAAGTCACATTTAGAAAATGACTCTGTATTTCTTTTGAGAGTTATTTCATCATCTGACCCTCCATCAATATAATGAAATATTGGAGCAGGTAATCTTTTTTTTGCCAACTTTCTGAAATCTTCAAAATTATAACAATCGTTAAGATTCATTTGAATAATCTGTTATTAAAATTTTTTAAGAAAATTAAATGTGTAACTATTAGCACCAGGATTTTTATCACCTAGACTAGCATTTGATAAGTGATTATAGGACATGCCAAGATTTGAATTTTTTCCTAGATCAAAAGATAACTGGAGTTCTGTTTTGAATTCTAAACCATGACCTAAATCTTTACCGTCACCTTGTCTGTAATAACCTGGGGCAAAACTTGGAGTAATGTTTATCGGTCCAAGTGAATAATTTGTTTCGATACCAGAGTATAAATAAACTGCATTATCTTGAGTAAACATTGCCCCCGATACCGGTGAAAGCTCTCCTAGAAAACTCCCTCTATATAAATCTGCATTCTGATGTTGTATACCAAATAGTTGTGACTTTGCTCCTTCGTCACTAAAATCAAACATTCCGGTGTAGAATTTTACCCCTGAGTTATTTTCATCAGCAAAGGAAACTTTGGCTATGAACAAGCATATTATTAATTTTAAAATTGAAATTCTCATTTTAATAAATAAAAAATACATTTAATAATCATTAATGTACAGTCACTAATATTTCCTAATTTTAATGGTTTTTTTTAATATGAAAAAGATTATTAACGCTCCAATTATGAAGAAAATATAAGGTAGCGCCCAAAGAATATAGCTCTTATTTTTTAAAGGAGGTTTATATAATATCCAATCTCCGTATTTTTCAGATAGAAAACTATAAATCTCATCCTCTTTCATTCCATTTTTTGTTTGATCTTTTACGACACTTTTAATTGTTTGCGCAAAATCAGAATTTGAGTCAGCAATACTTTGTCCTTGACAAACTAAACATCTAAGATTTTTGTAAATTTTATTATTCAAGTCTTCGTCAGCTTTAAGAATTTTTGCAAATGAGAAAGTAATAATAAGAGTTAAAAAAAATACTTTAATTTTTTTCATTTTTTTCCTACAATTTTAAGAATTTCCTTAACATCTTTTTTATCGATAGCACCAATATATTTTTTAACTACAACAAGATCTTGATTAATTAATATTGTTTCAGGAATACCATAAACTCCAAACGAAACTGATTTTTTTCCATCTTCATCTAAAGCAATTAAGTAGAAGGGGTTACCTAAATCATTTATAAATTTATTTGCATTAGACTTTTTATCCTTAAAGTTTACGCCTAAAATTTTAATATCACCAGTTTTTTTTAGAAATAAAAGATTCTTATGTTCTTTTCTACATGGTGCACACCAAGAGGCCCAAAAATTTATTAAAGTAAATTTATTTTTTCTTAGTTCATTTGTATTTAAAGTATTTTTCTCATTAAATAAGTTTAAACTTATTTCTGATATTGGCTTACCTACGACATCAATAGTATCATAAACTTTTTCTTTTTTAAGGCCCATAGAAAAAGTAATAATAATAAAAAAAATAAATATTAAAATTGAGATTAATTTTATTTTTCTCATAAACTCTTCCTAGTTAATATTCTGAAAGAACCACCTAAAACAATCAAAATTGTTGAAAGCCAAATCATATTCATAAAAGGTTTTTTTTGAAATTTTATATTGTAAATATTCTCTTTCGATATATTGCTCATAGTCACATAAGTGTCTGATAAAATGTTTGATTTTATTGATGCTTCGTAAGTTATTGTCTCGGGTTGGTTATAAACTCTTATTTCAGGTTTTAATACCTCTGTTGTTTTTTCTTGTGCATTGATAACTTCGATTTCTCCAACGATTTTTTGATAATTTTTTTCTTCAAAGGAGTCCAATTTTTTAAAATTAATAGTGATATTTTTTAATTGCTTTTTTTCGCCAATCTTCAAGTTAAAATCATGTTCAATCGACATTATACTATTTAATGATATAAAAAATATTAAGAAACCAAATCCTAAATGTGAAAAGAAACTTGAATAATTTGAGCTATAATTTAATACATGTTTTTTTTTTATACTTTTGTATAAATCGAATATAGTTTGTAAAACCAAATAGGTTGAGAAAATAAGCAACAAATTTATTAAAAAATTTTTGTTATTTAAAAAATAAATTAAAATTACACTTAATAATGTTGATACAACTAAAATGAATAAAATATTTTTTTCTTTTACAGGCTTAGAGGATATCCAGCTTGACTTTGGTCCATATCCCATAAGAAAAAGTACTGGTATTAGAAATGGTGCTAGAACCGTATTATAATATGGAGGTCCAATTGAAATTTTTTGATTAGTTAGTACTTCTAAAAATATAGGATAGATGGTACCTATCAAAACTGTGATAAGAAAAAAACTCATAAACCAGTTATTTGTCAAAATAAAAAATTCTTTACTAAATAATTCAAATTTTTTATTTTCTGAAGGCGCATACCTGTAAAATATATAAAGAGATAAAAATACCATCAATGAGAGAAAAATTAGTAAGTATAAACCTCTAGTTGGATCATTTGCAAATGTATGGACTGAATTTAATATACCTGACCTTACTAAAAAAGTTCCTGTTACACTCATGGTGAATGTCAAAATACTTAAGATAATTACCCATAGATAAAGTCCATTTCTTTTTTCTAAAACCAAAACAGAATGAAATAAAGCAGTCATTAAAAACCAGGGTATTAAAGAAGAATTTTCTACAGGATCCCAAAACCAATATCCTCCCCATCCAAGTTCATAATAAGCCCAAATTGATCCAACCAGAATTCCCAATGTTTGAAATAACCAGGATATCAAAACCCATGGTTTGATTATTGTTCCAAAATCTTTTCCGCTAAATTTAGTTAATAAAGATGAGAGTGCTGCTGAAAAATAAATAGAAGAACCAACAAAACCTAAATAAAGTAATGGAGGATGAATGGCAAGCGCAGGGTCCTGTAGAATAGGATTTAAACCAAGTCCCTCTAAAGGAATAGGAAATATTTTACTGAAAGGATTTGATGTTGTAATCAAAAAAATAAAAAAACCTAAGATTAGAATATTTTGAAATACTAAAGTAAAAAGACTAAATTCTTTATTATGTTTGTTATTTTTTTTAAAAAATAGAAAAGAGAATATAACTAAAACATTTATCCATAAAAGCAAACTACCCTCATGATTACCCCATACACCAGAAATTTTATAAATTAATGGTTTGGATGAATGCGAATTTTCATAAACATTTACAATAGAAAAGTCTGAAATAATGTATCCACCCATCAAAGTTAGAAAACTTAAGTTTGTAAAAATTAATTGAAACTTTGAAAAACTAACAATTACTGGAAATGAACTTTTTTTATTTCCTTTAATTTCTTTTATTGAAAAAAAAATTAAAAATAAACTTAGAAATGTTGATGCAAATATAAATAGATGTCCTGTTTCACTGAGCATTTTAATACAAATTTTCTTTAATCTTTTGGAGGCATATAGTTTTCATCATGCTTTGCTAAAATTCTTTTCGCTATAAAAAATTTTTTATCTTGAAGTAATCCTTCTGCAACAACACCCTTTCCCTCGGCAAATAGGTTTGGAACGGTACCTCTATAACTAACAATAATTTCATTTTTTAAATCTGTTACAACAAATTTTATTTCATTATTGTTAAGTATTATAGAGTTTTTTTTGACCATACCGCCAATTCTAATTGGTTTATTGAAATTAATATTTTCTTTATCGTTAATTTCAGTAGGTGATAAGAAATATAGTACGTTGTCGTCTAAAACCTTTAAAGAGAAAAAAATAGTTATAATCGATAAAAGAAAAAATAAAGTAAATGCTAACGATCTATTTTTTATTTTTTTGTTAAGCATTTATTTTAATGCTTTATTTTGCTTTAGACTGAGAGGTTAGAATTTCTTTTGAAATTTTTCCTTTTTTTAATGTGTCCACTTGTTCAGCTGAAAGTTTTTTCACTTCATCTTTAAAATCACTTTCAAGCTTTTTGAGTGACTTTCTGCTTTTCAAAAAAAGAAAAAAGCAAACTAAAAATGTAAAGGCGAATGCAGACCAAACATATAGCCCATAGCCCCCCATCGTAAAAATGCTAAGATTCATAATCTTTTTAAACCTTTCTTCTTCATTCTAATTATTTCTGCCCTATATTTCATTAGAAAAATTAACGCACAATACACTAAGAATACCAATAACATTAATGTTAGAGGCACTAACATAGACTTATCAATTGAAGTATCGCCTAAAATTTTAACGCTAGAGGTTTGATGTAGTGTTGACCAAAAATCAACAGAATATTTTACAATAAAGATGTTTACGATTCCTAAAGCAGCTAAAGTTGCACATATTTTTGATGAAAGATTTTGATTCTGTATAAATTTGTATGAAAAAATAAAAAGAATATAGAATACTAAAAGTATTAACATTGATGTTAATCTAGCGTCCCAAGCCCAAAAAGTTCCCCATGTTGGCTGGCCCCAGATCGCTCCTGTTACAATTGATATCAAACAAAAGCTCATCCCGATAGGAGCTAAACTTTTATAAATTAGAATAGAATTTTTAAATTTAAATAAAAAATTGAAAATAGTTAAAAATCCAATTAGTGAGAAACAAGCTAAAGCAATCCATGACGATGGTACGTGTACGTACATAATTCTAACAGAGTCTCCTTGAATGTAATCTGGTGGAGAGAGAAATAATGAAAATACTAAAGAGACAATTGCTAAAGGCAATAAAATTTTTGTAATTAGTTTGTTTATTTTGTTAAAAAAAACAAAAAGGTTTCCAGGACTTAAAAAATTTAACATTCTGTTTTTTAACTTATTTTAAAGAAATTTTGAATGGGATATTTTTACTTAAAGCCTAATTGAGGATCTGAGGGAGATAAGGAAGTATAGAATGATCCCCAATCAGGCTAAACAAGTAATTAAGTAAAGTATTTTTGAGACAGAGTTTTGAATAAATCTTGTTAAATTTGTGGCGGAAGTTTAGGTGTTATTAGTTTGATCTTTTATAGTATGCTGAACCCCTTTTTTCTAAGAAAATCTCATTTATAAGAGGATGCCTTATAGGCTCTTTTGATTTGTCGGCGATCAAATTTTGCTCTGATACATAAGCTTCATACGTAACTTCGCTATTTTCAGCAAGCAGGTGATAAAATGGTTGGTTTTTTTTGGGCCTGACTTCTTTTGGAATTGATTGATACCATTCCTCTGAATTGTTGAATTCAAAATCTACATCATAAATTACTCCTCTGAAATTAAAATGCCTATGTTTTACAATGTCACCGATAGAAAACTTAGCTGATTTTTCATTCATATTCATAAGGTTAATAAATTAATTTATAAAATCAACAAAAAAATTTTATTTAAAAAAAAATTGTGGTAGCCTTTATTTGTGAATAAATCTATTGTAAAATTATTAACAGATTTTGGGCCGTTATTTATTTTTTTTCTAGTTTATTATAAAAGTGATAAAAACCTTATAACAGCAATACCTCCACTAATAATATCAACATTAGTCGCTGTATTAATAGTATATGTAATAGAAAAAAAAATACCCTATTTACCTCTTATAGGGGCTACACTTATAACAATGTTTGGAGCATTAACTATTTTTTTTAAAAACCCGATTTTTCTTTATTTAAAACCAACAATAATCAATATTATATTTGCGGCAGCATTGTTAATAGGAAAATTAATACTTAATAAAAACTTTTTAAAAAGCTTTTTTAAAAATTCCATTAAACTCGAAGAGATAGGTTGGGATAAACTTTTATATAGATGGATAGGTTTTTTTATTTTTTTAGCAATCTTAAATGAGGCTGTATGGAGAACGCAAGCAGAGGAAGTCTGGGTAAATTTTAAAGTTTGGGGGATATTGCCAATTACTTTTTTATTTACAATTTTTCAGGTGCCTTTGATTAACAAATATAAAAAAGATGAAGAATAAACTTAGATTAATAATAAATAACAAAATACATAAAAAGGAAAAATTTTTTATAAAAAAAGAACTTCAGGCAATACTAAATCTTTATGCAAGAAAAGTTTCATCTGGTGATTGGAAAGATTACGGTCTTTCGATTAATAGAAAAGAAATCACCTTTGATGTATACCAAAGAGCTTCGGAAAGACCTATCTATAGAATATCTAAAAACCTTAGCCCAAAAAATATATCTGAGAAATTTTATGTATTAGATAGAAATGGTAAAATATTTCATAAGTCTTCAGACCTTGAGAGTTTAATTAAAAAAGTTGAATGGACTAAATTGAAGATTGTGAGATAGTTTTATCTTCTCTGACCAAAAAGTCTTAAAAGCATGATAAATAGATTAATAAAGTCTAAGTAAAGTGTCAAAGCGCCCATAACAGCTTTCTTCCCTGAAGTTTCGCTGTCATCACTACTTAAATACATATTCTTTATTTTTTGAGTATCATACGCAGTAAGACCGACAAAAATTAAAACACCTAAAACTGAAATGACAAAATACATCATGCTAGATTTCATAAAAATGTTAACTATGGATGCAATAATAATTCCAATTAAACCCATCATTAAAAATGATCCAAATTTAGTAAGATCTCTTTTTGTTGTATATCCGTAAATGCTCATTGCACCAAACGTCCCTGCAGTTATAAAAAATACTCTAGTAATACTTGCGCCTGTATAAACTAAAAATATTGAAGCTAAAGATGCTCCCATTAGTGCTGCAAAAATCCAAAAGGTTGTTTGTGCTTTGGCTGCACTCATTTTTCTGATACCAAAGCTCATATAAAAAACTATTCCTAACGGAGCCAGCATTACTACCCACATTAAAGGTGATGCGAATAATGCTTGTCCGATCGGCGTTAAATTTTGTATACCGGCAGAAGTTACTTGAATATCATAACCTCCTGACAGTCTAAATAGAAACAGTGAAACAACGCCAGTCAGAAAAACTCCAGATGCCATATAATTGTAGACTTTAAGCATATAGGCTCTGAGACCCTGGTCTACTATATGGGACTCTGTTGTTGACGACTTTGTTGTAGTGTTTTGTCTATTAAATTCCATAATTAAAATATAACCATTTTTTTTATGTTTTCAATGGTACATATATCCCCTAAAAATATTACATTTTTATGAAATTTAAAAAGCTGGGAAATACGGATTTAGATGTAAGTCTCATTTGTTTAGGCACAATGACTTATGGGGAACAGAATACTGAGTCGGAAGGTTTTGAACAAATGGACTATGCAATGGAAAAGGGTATTAATTTTTTTGATACCGCTGAACTTTACGCCATACCTCCTAAACAAAAAACTTATGGCAAAACAGAGGAAATTATTGGTAATTGGTTCACGAAAAGGAATAACAGAAAAAAAATTATTCTGGCAACTAAAATTGCAGGACCTGGACTTAAATGGATAAGGGGTGGTGGAGAGCAGTTTTCTAAAAAAAGTATTCAAGAATCTGTTGAGAATAGTTTGAAAAGATTGAAAACAGATTATATAGATCTATTTCAATTACATTGGCCCGAAAGAAATACAAATTATTTTGGTGATTTAAACTATGAGCATGAAGAAAATGAAAAAAAATGGAATGATTTTAAAGATATTTTAAAGACTTTTAAAAAATTAATTGATCAAGGAAAAATTAGATTTATCGGATTATCAAACGAAACGCCTTGGGGATTTTCAAAATTTTTACAAATAGCCGAACAAGAAAATTTACCAAGAGTAGTCTCTGTTCAAAATCCTTATAGCCTTGTAAACAGAAGCTATGAAATAGGTATGTCTGAAATTTCAATAAGAGAGAGTGCTGGACTGTTAGCATATTCTCCATTAGCTGCAGGATATTTAACAGGTAAATATAGAAATAATCAAATTCCAAAAAATTCAAGAATGGACTTATTTTATAATAATTACCCAAGATATCATAACACTAGAACTTATGATGCGGTTGATGAATATTTCAAAATTGCCCAAAAATATAAATTAACTTTAACTCAACTTTCTCAGGCGTTTGTGAATTCAAGAGATTTTGTTACAAGCAATATAATAGGAGCTACAACAATGAAGCAGCTAAAGGAAAATGTTGAAAGTATTAGTATATCTCTTGACTCAAAAATAGTAGATGAAATAAACTTTGTTCACGAAAAAATTCCAAATCCAGCACCATAAATTAAAGAAATGTTGAAAAGAAAAAAAATTTGTATAGATTGCAAAAATGATTAGAAAAATTTTATTTTTATTTTTTTTAGGATTTTTATTCGAAGCTATTGCCTCAGAACCGAAAACTTTAGGAAAATATAAAAATTGGGAAGCATTTACTTACAATGACGGAAAAGGTAAAATTTGCTTTGCTCAAACAATCCCGACAGAAAGGTCTCCCAAAAATTTAAAAAGGGACGCATCTAGATTATTTGTTACATTTAGAAAATCCGATAAAATTAAAAACGAAGTCAGCGTAACAAGCGGGCATATTTATAAGCAGTCTTCTGTAAATGCCAAATCAGGAAAAAATAGTTTTTTATTCTTTTCTCAAGGAAAATTTGCATGGATATCTGATGGCGAAGAAGAGTTTAATCTAATCAAAGTAATGAAAAAAGCTTCAAAATTATCTATTTCTGCATCGGACTTAAAAGGTAACAAATCTAGAGATCTTTATTCTATGATGGGCTTTACTAAAGCCTATAATACTGCCAAAAAAAGTTGTGCCTAAAAAAAAAATTAAAATTGTTTTGGCTTACTCAGGAGGTTTGGACACCTCTATTATTCTTAAATGGCTTCAAGAAAATTTTAATTCGGAGGTCATAGCTTACACCGCAGATATAGGTCAAGAAATGGATAAAAATAAAATTATCAAAAATGCAAAAAGGTTAGGTGTAAAAAATATTGTTATAGAAGATTTAAAAAATATATTTGTTAAAGATTATGTATATCCAATGATTAGAGGCCATGCTTTATATGAAGGATCATATTTATTAGGTACCTCGATAGCGAGACCTTTGATTGCAAAAAGACAAATTTTTATTGCGAAAAAATTTAAAGCTTTTGCTGTTTCACATGGAGCAACTGGAAAAGGAAATGACCAAGTAAGATTTGAACTAGGATATCACTATTTTGGTCCTAAAATTAAAGTCATAGCACCATGGAGAATATGGAAGTTAAAATCCAGAACAGATTTAATTAAATATGCAAAGAAACACAGTATTCCAATCCCAAAAGATAAAAAAGGCGCTCCTCCTTTTTCAGTTGATGATAATCTCTATCACACTTCTACTGAGGGTAAGATTTTGGAAGATCCAACAAAACAAGCCCCTGAATATATTTTTCAAAGAACAGTTTCTCCTGAGAAAGCTAAAAAAAAACCATCTTATGTAACTATTGGATTTAAAAAAGGTGATCCATTTTCTGTTAACAATAAGACACTATCTCCGTCAAAGCTTTTACAGAAATTAAACATTATTGCTGGTAAAAATGGAATTGGCAGAGTTGATTTAGTTGAAAATAGATTTATTGGAATAAAGTCAAGAGGAGTTTATGAGACTCCAGGAGGGACTATTTTAATGGTAGCTCATAGAGCTATGGAGTCTGTAACTTTAGACAAAGAAACTATGCATCAAAAAGATGAAGTAATGCCAAAATATGCTGAGCTAATTTATAATGGTTTTTGGTTTTCAAAAGCAAGGTTTAAACTGCAAAAAATTATAGATAATAAAAAAAATCAGGTTAATGGATCAATTAAAATTAAATTATATAAGGGAAATATCACGATACTTTCAAGACAAAGTAAAAGCAAAGCTTACTCAGTTAAAAAAGTATCTTTTGAAGAAAATAAATCTTTCAAAAAGTCAAAAGTTGAGAGATTTATATTAGGTGCGGCAAGAAAGCTAAGAACTTAGCTAAAATTAGCATATATAAAAAGTTTAATAGATGAATGAAGAAGAGATACAAAAATGAAACAACTTGTTGCTATCGTATCTTATTATATGTTTGGGTATCTAATTTTTTGGACATTGCTCCATGAAACAAGTGTATTTCCGAAAGTATGGGTTCAGGAAAACTTTAATATTGCAATTTATGTGTGGATTTTCTTTTTTATAATTCCTTTAATACTAATTGCCCTAGGAAATGATTATATTAAAAACCGTATCTCAGATTTTAAATCTCTAAATCAAAGCACAAGATGGCCGCTTTATTTATTGTTATTTGGGGTTTGGGATTTGATGATTGGATTTGCTTACCTTCTCTTCATATATTTTGAAATTACACAAGTTACAATGATAATTGCGAATGCATTATTTATTACTGGAACCTACTTAACTTTTTTAAGCTTTTCTGTAGCAAAAAAATTACAAATCTCAAAGAAGGATTAAATATATGGCTGGTAAAATTTTAATTTTTGGAGCAACAGGAGCGGTTGGAAGCTCATTAGCTAAATTGTTAACTAGTAGCTCCCATGAAATACATCTGGTTGGTAAAAACGAAACAGAGATATCTAAGCTCTCTGAGGAAACAGGTGGCTCATTTAGTATTGCGGATGTAACCGATCCAAGTTTCATAGAAAAAATTGACTCAGATTTACAAAATATAGATATAGCAGGAATAGCATATTGTGTTGGTTCTATTGATCTCAAACCAATAAACCTTGTAACAAAAAAGGATTACTTAAAAAGTCTCGATTTAAATTTATTTCCCATCGTAGAAATAATAAAAAAATATAAGGACAATTTAAAAAAAAATAAATCTTCAATTGTTGTTTTTTCTACTGTAGCAGTTAAACAAGGATTTCCAAATCACAGCATTATTTCCCCGGTTAAAGCATCATTGGAAGGTTTAACCGTATCATTAGCTGCCGAATTAGCTCCGAATATAAGAATAAATTGTATAGCTCCAAGTTTAAGTAACTCTAAAATGGCTGGACGAATTCTAGGAAATGCAAAAATTGCAGAAGGTATTGCTAAACAGCATCCTTTAAAAAGAGTTGGAGAAGGCACAGATAGTGCTGCATTAGCTAAATTTTTACTATCAAATGAAAGTTCTTGGATTACAGGTCAAATAATTGGCGTTGATGGTGGGCGTTCAAACGTCGGCTAAATCTGTTATTAAAATATTATTATAATTAAAAGAAAAATTTGTAAAAAGTTTATTACTACAGAAACTGTATGGGCAATCTTAAATCCTTTTTTATTTTTTTTATCTCTATATTTGTTTATTAATGGCATTAATATAAAAAGCGAAACTACAAATAAAGCACAGCAAATATAGAGTAAAAATAGTGTAAAAATCATACCATGATGAATATAAATAGGAATCGATACTAGTATTAATATTATTAAATTTATTGAATAATAGTATGGAAAAATTTTTCTTATAAAATTTTTATAACTCTTTTCATTTAAAGATTTAAATCCTACTGGCGCTACTACAAATGAAAAGAACAACATTATTCCTAGTACTGCGGCTATAGATGTAAATACTAAATTAGCAATCATAAATCTCAATGTTCATGTTTTTCAATACCATGCTTTTCTAATAAGTCGTGCATTCTTTCGTGCTCTTTATAAGTTAAACTGTAAAAAATAACTACAGTCACAACGGATCCCACAACAACCCCCTGGATAAATCTAAAAATCGTACGTCTATTTCTGCTTTTTGTTTCTTCAGTCATTTTTTTTCCCTTTTTTTTTGCCTCATAAAATTTATAGGCAGCATAAGCAATTAATAATCCACTGATAATCCACGAAATTGGATGATTTACTACTGCTAAAAGTGATCCACCAAATATGGCTGCTATAAAACCTGATATCCAACAAATTGGGCACATAATTTATAATACTATAGTTCCAACTAAATTTAAATTTTTATCTAGGATTACGATTTCGCCTGACGAAACTGGTTTGTTAGTAATTTCTAGTATAACAACATAGTGAGTTACTAATACTAAATTTTTTTTATTACTCCACCTTTTTAAAAAGTTTAAAAGATCATTCATTTGATTTTCTCGGTTTTTTTGAAATTTTTCAGAAAAAAAGGAGTTTAATGCCTTAAATGTTTCATATTTTTTAAAAGCATATTTTGCGGTATCCTTGCACCTACACCATTCACTAGATAAAACTTGATCAATCGGAATATTCTCACTTGCAAAAAAAATTCCAATTTTTTTAGACTGTTTCACACCTTTTTTGTTTAAATTCCTTTGTGTACTACAATCTTTTAAATCGAAATTCAAAGGATCACCACTTCCAGGTGCTAGAGCATGTCTTATTAGGATGATTTTGCCTCCTTCCTTTAATTCCTCTACTAGCTTTTCATTCGAGTATAAATTTGAAGATGGTGAGATTATTATAATGAAAATTAAAAAATTTTTTATGATTTTGAGCATTTTTTTGAGCAATATTTTACCTGATCCCAATTAAGTCTCCATTTTTTTCTCCAAAGAAAGGATCTTTTACATACAGGACAAATTTTTGAAGGTAAATTTTGTTTTTTCATCTTAAATTGTATTCTCTTTTACAAATTTATCTGCTGCTTTAAGTATAAGTTTTTTTCTTTCGCTTTTCATTTTATCAAAAACTCTCACCATCATAGAAAGTCGGGGATTTTTTTGAAAAAATTTTCTATTTCTATTTATAAAATTCCAATATAAACCATCCATAATATTGCACCATTCGCCTTTTTTAAAATCCATCATTTTAAGAAAATAACTTGAACCACATATATAAGGCTTAGTTGCAAATATTCCACCATCACTAAAAAGACCCATGCCATAAACATTTGGTGCCATCACCCAATCAGAAGAGTCGACAAACATTTCCATAAACCACTTGTAAACCTGCTTTGGATGTATCTGACAAAGATTCATTATATTTGCCAATATCATAAGTCTTTCAATGTGGTGGGACCATCCATAATTTAGAGCATTTTTGATCGAGTAATCTAAGGGATCCAAACCTGTAGTTCCATTGTACCAAGATAATTTCATTTTATTTTTATGATTAAAAAAATTAGAATCCTCTAAACGCTTATCGTAGTTTTGATAGATTCCTCTCATGAACTCTCTCCAGCCAATGATTTGCCTGACATAACCTTCTAAGGAATTAATTCTCACTTTTTTTTCAATTTTTTTAATTTTTTCTAAAATTTCCCTCGGAGTAATTAAACCTAAATTAATTATCGGACTTAAAGCACTGTGAAATAAAATATTTGATTTATTACTTACTGCATCTTCATAATCTCCGAACAGATTAAGTTTGTCTTTTAAAAATTGATCTAAAAGTTTTTGGCTTTGTTCTCTAGTGGTTGGAAACCAAAAGTTATCTGTTGATCCAGGATGATTTTTAAAATTTTTATCAATAAATTTTTTAATTTCTTCAGTATGTTTTGTAAATTTAAATTTTAAGTTTTTTGGTATTTTTACTTTGTCAGGTAGTTTTTTTCTATTTTCTTCATCAAAACTCCATTTTCCTCCTTTTGGTGTCCCATCCTTATTCATTAAAATACC
>MDTD01010600.1_pt1 | contig 15495 bp, 12 predicted proteins | sample 811221 | NCBI WGS metagenome assembly MDTD01 (sample SAMN05326646, study PRJNA326480) | marine metagenome | isolation source: seawater | place: Pacific Ocean: South West | collected 2011
CGATAAAGACTATATAGCTCGTGCCAACCTCAGGGCTCGATCTCGCTTCGGCAAGATCGAGTCCTTTTTTTATGCGCCCCCGCCCCCGGAGTTCTCCCCACAAGACACACCAGAAGTTCCCCCTCAATCGCCTTCGGACAGTCAACCGCTTGCGGTTTAGCGCGATGGATCGCCACAACACACCAATCCACGCACACCTGATACAATCTCACCATGAGTACGCCACTGTATCTACCACCGGTTCCGCAACTGGGTCGCATTGATATACACAGCCATTTACTTCCACGTATTGATGACGGTTGTGAAGACGTCAACCAATGCATCGACTGCATCCGTCAACTCAAGGAAGCAGGCTATACTGGCTCGATCTGCACACCACACATCATCCCGAATATGTTCCCCGACAACACGCGTGAGAACATCATCCGCTGGGTCGAAAACCTGCGAATTGAATTGGTCAACCGCAATATTGAATACACCCTCTGGCCCGGCGGGGAAATCAATCTCCAGGAGAACATGCCAGATTGGTTAACCGAACACGGCGTCCCCACGCTTGCCGGTTCCAACTGTGTCCTCATGGATCACTGGGCGGATATCTGGCCCGACTGGTTTCCCACCGTCATCCAGTGGTTCCTTGATCAGGGCTATCAGCCGATCCTGGCACATCCCGAACGTATGCGATGCTGCTGGGATCAGCCCGACGGCCTCGACCAACTCCTTGATATGGGGGTCTGGTTGCAAGGCAATTTCCTGCCGATCACCGGCGAGGAAGGCTACGAACCCGATCAACTTTCCCGACGCTACATTGAGAACCAGAAATACAAACTCATGGCCATGGACATGCACAAACCCCAGAGCATCCCCAGCCGGTTCGATGGCATGAAAATTGTCTTGACCGAGTATGGCAACCAACTGCTCGATCACTTCACCGTCGATGCCCCCCGACAATTGATCCTCTCGCATTTGCTTTGATCAAACCGCTTGCGGTTTAGCGCGACAATACGAACCTGCTACCATACACCTCATCCATTTTTCGACACGCCCGCAGGTTCAAATCGCAAGGTTCAAAAACGTGAAATACTTCGTTCGTGGTGATATTGACGGCTTCTTTGGTCTGTTCATTGACAACATGCTTCAACTGATGCTCATCCAAACCTTGTGCATCTATGTCTGCAAACTCCCAGCAGAACTCGTTAACGGCTACATCCTTCCCGGGGCAGCGATTTCCATTTTGATTGGCAATTTGTTCTACGCCTATCAAGCCTGGTCACTGATGAAAAAGACCGGCCGCAATGACATCACCGCGCTGCCCTATGGCATTAACACGCCAAGCATGATCGCCTACATCTTCCTGGTCATGGTCCCCGTCTATCATCAAACCAATGACGCAGACCTGACCTGGAAAGTCGGACTCTTTGCCTGCTTTTTCAGTGGGCTCATGGAAACCGGCGGCGCCTTCATCGGGGATTGGCTTCGCAAACACACACCGCGTGCGGGTCTGCTTTCTGCCTTGGCCGGTGTCGCGATTACCTTCATCAGCATGAACTTCATCTTCCAGCTTTACGCATCGCCGGAGATCGCGCTGCTGCCGATGTTGATCATTCTCATTGCCTATGCATCACGAATGAAATTGCCGATTGGTTTGCCTGCCGGTCTTGTTGCGATTGTGGTTGGTGTCCTGATCGCCTGGGGACTCAAAGCCATGAATCTCACGGATTGGACACCTGCCCAGGCTGCAGGTGATATCGGCTTTTATCCCCCCAGGCAGACGGCCACAACGCTACTGGGATTCCTCTCCAATCCCGCAGGTTGGCAGTACATGTCCATCATCTTCCCAATGGGACTTTTTAACATCATCGGTTCGTTACAGAATCTTGAGTCAGCGGAAGCAGCAGGTGACCAATTCCCCACACGCTCCAGCTTACTGGTCAACGGCATCGGGTCGATCATCGCATCCCTGTTTGGTTCAACCTTCCCGACCACCATCTACATCGGACACCCCGGCTGGAAAGCCATGGGCGCTCGTGCTGGCTACAGCGTGCTCAATGGTATTGCCATCGCCATCGTCTGCTTCACCGGCGCGATGACGTTTATCCAGCAGTGGGTCCCGGTCGAAGTGATGCTCGGGATTCTGCTGTGGATCGGGATCATCATCACCGCACAGGCTTTTGCTGCGGTTCCCAAAGCACACACCATGGCTGTCGCGTTTGGTTTGATCCCCGCCTTTGCTGCATGGGCGTTGGACATTCTGGTTAAACCGTGTTTGATGCTCGGGGGCAAAACCCTCACCCAAGCCATGGAACCACTCAAGCAGTCGGGCGTCTATCTGGAAGGCATTATCTCGCTGAGTCAGGGTTTCTTGGTGACGAGTCTGCTTTATGCAACGATTCTCGCATTCATCATCGACCGCAAACTCAACAAGGCTGCTGCATGGACCGTTGCTGCTGCAGTGCTTTCTGCAACAGGCGTGATCCATGCTTTTGAATGGGTGGATGGCAATGTCGCAAACGTCTTTGCGCCGATGTTCGACGGCGATGGCAAGATGCGTTACATGGTCGCCTCCGAGTTCGCCTGGGTGTACCTTGCAGCAGCAGCGATCATGATGGTGTTGCACTACACGAGCAAGACAACGGATGACAATCTCACACTCGAACAGTCACTGGATCGCGATCCGGGGTCGGTGTGAGTATGAGAGCGATTTGATGACGCAATAAACTGCCTCGCAGTGTCAGCAGCACGCAGTGCTGCAGCTATTGTTTATCTTTGCGTAGTCTCAATAGCTGCGATACTGCGTGTCGCTGATGTCTTAATCTGTGAGTATGCCATGTTACTTCTTCACATTTCACGCTTATGGCACATGGTTGCCTGATCGTCAACGTGGTTTTGTAAGGCGCGATCAGCAAGGCATTCAAGCACGCAATATCAATCTTGCAGACACCTACAAACAACAGATGAAACAACGTGACGTAAGGTTTGATCGCAATGCTCAAAGTTGCATGATTCACGCGACACTTCAAGCAGCAAAAATACTTGAGCTGCGAGTACATGGAATAGGAACTGACGCAACACATCTGCACATTCTGGTGAGTTGGGCAGATGAACGTACATGGGATGCACTGCGACAACGACTCAAACGTGCATTAGCCTATCAACTCAATGGTGTACACAAGCAACAACGGTTCGCACGTGCAGGCAGTCGCAAACGTGTGAAGGATCGAAAGCATTTCGATTATCTGATGTCGGAGTACATTCCGAAGCATCAAGGTGAGAAATGGTTTGAAAATCGAGCACACACTTTGAACAAGGCATCAGCGACACGCAGTATCGCAGCTATCGTGAAGACAGTTTGACGCTGCTATTATGTTTGTGATTTCGTGAGTGCAATCTTGTAACACAATAGCTGCAGCACTGCGTGCTGCTGACGCGACGAAGTCGTGTATCTCTGCGTACACGACTTAACGTCGTGTTCAAATATCACAAAAAAAACGCTGACATACACGATGTGCATATCAGCGTTTTTGTTTTGCTTGTCACTGCGACTTGATTATGTGTCGCGTGATTGTCTTACTTGGCCATGTTCCGCAGCACGGTATGCAGGATGCCGCCGTTGCGGTAGTAGTCGACTTCCACGGGGGTGTCGATGCGACATTGGGTGGTGAACTCGACTTTGCTGCCGTCGTCCTTGGTGGCGATGACTTTGATGTCCTGGCGGGGCTTGACCGCATCGTCGATGGCGATGTCAAACGTCTCGGTGCCGGTGAGGCCGAGGCTGTCAGCGTCCTGTCCGTCCTTGTACTGCAACGGAAGCACGCCCATGCCCACGAGGTTGGAACGGTGGATGCGTTCATAGCTCTTGGCGATGACGGCTTTGACACCCAGCAGGAAGGTGCCTTTGGCAGCCCAGTCGCGGCTGGAACCCATGCCGTAGTCGATGCCAGCGAGGACAACCAGCGGAGTGCCTGCTTCCTTGTAGTTTTGGACGGCGTCATAGATGAAGCTGACCTTGCCACCGGGTGCATCCTGACCAACTGCCGGGTCGTTGTAGGGGTTGACGGGCTCTTTGCCGGTGAAGTCGACGGTGTAACCGCCTTCGGTGCCGGGGGCGAGTTGGTTTTTGACGCGGATGTTGGCGAAGGTACCACGGGTCATGACGCGGTCGTTACCACGGCGTGAGCCGAAGGAGTTGTACATCGACACGGGCACGCCGTTGTCATCCAGATACTTGGCAGCAGGGGTGTGACGCTTGATCGCACCTGCGGGGCTGATGTGGTCGGTGGTGACCGAGTCAGCAAGTTTGGCCAAGCAGCGTGCACCGGAGATCGGGGCGATCGGTTTGACGTCAGGGGTGAGACCTACGAAGAACGGCGGTTCCTGAACGTAAGTGGACTTCTCGTTCCATTCGTACAACGCACCGGTGGAAGACTGAATCGCCTGCCATTCCTTGGAACCAGCGAAGGTGTCAGCATACTGGGTTTCAAACTGTTCACGAGTCACGCAGGTTTTGACCAGTTCGTCGACTTCGGATTGAGCGGGCCAGATGTCCTTGAGGTAGACCGGCTTGCCATCCTTGTCGGTGGCAAGGGGATCATTTTTCAGGTCGATATTGACCGTGCCTGCGATGGCGTAGGCAACGACCAGCGGCGGGGAAGCAAGGTAGTTGGCCTTGATGTCCGGGCCGATTCGGCCTTCGAAGTTACGGTTACCTGAAAGCACCGAGCAGGCGACGAGGTTGTTTTCGTTAATCGCCTTGGAGATCGGTTCGGGCAGCGGGCCGGAGTTACCGATGCAGGTGGTGCATCCGTAGCCGACGAGGTTAAAGCCCAGTGCATTGAGATCGTCCCAAAGCTGTGCCTTTTCGTAGTAGTCGGTGACGACCTTGGAACCCGGTGCCATGGAGGTCTTGACCCACGGCTTACGGGTGAGGCCAAGGGCGTTGGCTTTCTTGGCAACAAGACCGGCAGCGATCATCACGTCGGGGTTGGAGGTGTTGGTGCAGGAGGTGATGGCTGCGATGCAGACGTCGCCGTCCTTGAGGGTGAAAGTCTGGCCGTCGTATTCGACTTCCACACCGGTTTGCGGCTCGGCTTCGAGGACGGCGGTGCCTCCTTCGGAGTCCATGCTAGCTGCGGCGTTGGCGCCGGTGGAGCGACCGAAGCTTGCCAGCGTTTCCTTCCACTTGGGCTGCATGTCGGTGAGGTCGATGCGGTCCTGCGGACGCTTGGGGCCTGAGAGCGCGGGAACAACGGTGGACATGTCCAGTTCCAGTTCGTCGGTGTAGACCGCCTGGTTATTGTCATCACGCCAGAAGCCGTTGGCCTTGCAGTACTGCTCGACGGTGGCAATGAGTTTTTCATCGCGGCCGGTGAGTTTCATGTAGTCGAGGGTCTGATCATCGATGGGGAAGAAGCCCAGCGTCGCACCATATTCCGGGGCCATGTTGGCGATGGTTGCACGGTTAGCCAAAGTCATGTTCGCAAGACCGGGGCCGTGGAACTCGCAGAACTTGCCGACCACGCCGTGGGCTCGGAGCATCTGGGTGATGCGAAGGACCAGGTCGGTAGCGGTGACGCCTTCGGTGAGTTTGCCGGTGAGCTTGATGCCAACCACTTCGGGGATGAGCATGAAAATGGGTTGGCCGAGCATGATGGCTTCGGCTTCGATACCGCCCACACCCCAACCGACGACGCCCAGGCCGTTGATCATGGTGGTGTGACTGTCGGTGCCAACGAGTGAGTCGGGATACAGCGTGTCACCGTTGTCCCAAACACCTTTGGCAAGGTATTCGAGGTTGATCTGGTGAACGATGCCGGTGGCAGGGGGAACCACGCGGAAGTTTTTGAATGCCTGCTGACCCCACTTGAGGAATTCGTAGCGTTCGTTGTTACGCTCAAATTCCTTCTCGGAGTTGATGGTCAGAGCAACGTCACTGCCAAAGGCGTCGACCTGCACGGAGTGGTCAATGACCAGATCGCAGGGCACCAGCGGGTTGACCTTTGCGGCATCGGCTTCGTTGCCGGTCATGCGGACGATCCCCGCACGCATGGCAGCCAGGTCCACGACGGCAGGCACGCCGGTGAAGTCCTGCAACACCACGCGACCGGGCATGAAGGGGATTTCCACTTCGCCGACGTTCTTGGCGTCATAGTTGGCCAAGGCGTTGACGTGATCGGAGGTGTAAACATATTCGTCGACATTGCGGAGAACCGCTTCGAGCAGCACCTTGATCGAGTAAGGCAGCTTGTTGACCTGGTCACCGAGGGTGCTCAGGTTGTAGATGGTCTTGTCGCCCAACGGCGTGCTAAGCGTCTGTTTTGCGGTTTCGCGGGGGTTTGCCATGGATAGCCTCTTGATTTTGGAGTCAATTTGTCAGGTCATTTGAACCGTGCAGAAGGCAAATCTTAGCATGAATCGCCTGAGATTTCGACTGGCAAAGCGTCGCAGCAACGTCACAAACACCTGATAACAAGACATTTTTAACCATTGAAGCGATAAATGTGCACCGTGTTGTAAACTGCTCAAGCCCGGGGCTGAGCGCAGCGAAGAGCGAGATCGATGGGGAGAATGGCCGGGGTTGATAGCCAAGGCTTCGCTGTGCTGTGCCTTGGACTTTGGGGCCAGACGTCCGATAAGAAAATAGCCCGTAAAAACTGAACATTGTTCAACTTTCAATGCAATTTTCCGGTGGACTTTAACGTTATTTGAGTAGAATGAACATAATTCACAATCGCCGGATTGCCTAACCGCTACAAACCCAACCAACGTCCGTTTTGTTGAAAGGGTTATTCGGAATTCGCTGGCTCGCATCCAAACACGGGTTAGCTTTGGTCAGGAAGTTTTGCTTAGGTCCAGAAGCACGGCAACTGACATGGAAGGCCTTGAACATGAGCGATGGAATGATCACTGAATCTCACATGACCATGCTCCGCGAAGAGCTGGCTGAACTGCGTGACCACATGCAATCCGGTGGCACCGACGAAGGACGCATCGGCAACCTGCTGAACATGACCGAAAAAATGTCGGAAAATGCAGCGGACGGTCCTTTCGAAAAACAACTCACTCTCATCCAGGGACTGCTTCGTGCCGTCGCTGAGAATACGCACTACCAGATTGTCATCCGCAAATATGCTGCGGCATTTGATCGTCTGGGTAAGTGAGATACACCCAGATCGATCTTGCTTTAGTATTTAGCCGCATTACTTGTGATGCGCGATCGTATCATCGCGCACGCCGCGAAGCGCATCACAAGTGATGCGGCTAAATGCTGCGCATGTATACGCCATGTGTTATTGAGTCTTACGACTTATGCTTTGCAGCAATCGCACGCTTAAGTGCAGCTTCGCCGAAAGCGACATTCAGCAGTTCATCCACATTCTCAACGAAAACGAACTCACACTTCTTCTTGACCTGCGGGTCAACCTCTTCAAGGTCACGTTCGTTGTGCTTGGGCATGATGATGGTCTTGACGCCGACGCGTGATGCGGCCAACGATTTTTCTTTGACACCCCCAATGGGTAACACCAGGCCACGAAGCGTGATCTCACCGGTCATGGCAAGGTGCTGCTTCACCGGCAAGTTCAACAGCAACGACACCAATGACGTGAACATCGACACGCCAGCAGACGGGCCATCCTTGGGGACTGCTCCTGCAGGGACGTGAATATGCAGATCAAGTTCGTCGAGCTTCTTGATATCAATACCAAGCTGCGATGTCCGACTCTTAAGCAGACTCAATGCTGCGGAGGCCGATTCCTTCATGACATCACCGAGTTGGCCGGTGATGGTGATCTTGCCACTACCGGGGTAACTGGTGGTTTCGATGAAGAGAATCTCACCACCTACAGCAGTGTAGGCCAGGCCGACGACCACGCCGGGGATCTTGGTCCGGTCATCCATTTCACGGAAGTGTTTTTCCGGTCCCAAATGTTCACGCACCGCTGCCTCATCGACGGAGATCACCTTGGTGGACTTCCTTTTTACCTTGGCAACGGTGGCTGCAATGCTGCGACACACCGAACCAATCTGACGTTCCAGATCACGCACGCCTGCTTCACGGGTGTAGTCTTCAATCGTCTTGCGGATGGCTTTGATATTCCATTTACACTTGGACTTCTGCAAGCCGTTTTCTTCAAGCTGTCTTGGGACGAGATACTTCCTGGCAATCTGGAGTTTGTCATTGTCGGTGTAGCCGGGGATATCAATGATCTCCATACGGTCACGCAACGCAGGCGGGATGTTCTCCAGGTAGTTGGCGGTACAGATGAAAATCACCTGCGACAAATCAAACGGCAAATCAAGATACCGATCCACAAACGCGTTGTTCTGTCTTGGGTCGAGGACTTCAAGTAATGCCGATGCCGGGTCACCACGGAAGTCCGCGCCGAGCTTGTCGATTTCATCAAGCATCATCACGGGATTGTTGGTCCCCGCGCGTTTGAGTTCCTGCACGATACGCCCGGGCATCGCGCCGATGTAGGTTCGACGGTGTCCGCGGATTTCCGCTTCATCACGAATGCCACCAAAACTCATGCGCACAAACTCACGGCCAAGTGCATCGGCAACGGAATGTCCAAGTGATGTCTTGCCCACGCCCGGAGGTCCGACGAGGCAGAGGATCGGCCCGCGACCGGTGGGGTTGAGTTTACGCACAGCAAGATATTCAATCAGGCGACGCTTGACCTTGTCCAAACCATAGTGATCACGGTCGAGGACTTTCTGAGCGCGCTCCAGATCCAGGTTGTCCTTGCTTGCCTTTTGCCAAGGCAGGTCCGCAACCAGTTCCAGATACGAGAGAATCATCGAATACTCAGGCGATGCAGGTGGGATCGATTCCAAACGATCCAGTTCCTTGATCGCATCAGCCATTGCCTTCTCCGGCGGGTTGGCTTCTTCAATGCGGTTACGCAACTCGATGAGCGTGGTGTCGGAGTAGCCGTCGGCACCTTCACCCAGTTCGTTCTGGATGGCTTTGAGTTGTTCACGCAGGAAAATCTTGCGTTGGGTCTCACCGATACTCGAATGGACATCTTCCTGAATCTTCTGCTGAAGCTTGAGGATTTCCAGTTGGGCGGACACATGCTGATGCACCAGGCGGATGCGCTTGGCAACATCACGTTCTTCCAAAAGGTCCTGCTTCTGTTGCACATCCAGATTCAGGTTCGCACCCAGGAAGTCCGCCAGATTGCTTGGGTTGTCGATGTTCAACAGGACGTTGACTGCCTGATCCGGCGCGTTGGGCGCAAGCTCGATGAGTTGGCGGGCCTGTTCGCGGAGTTGTTCGACACCTGCGAAGAATTTCTTGCCTGTGCCCGGCTGTTCGTTGATCGGTTCGTGACGACAGACGAAGTAGGGCTCAGACTGCTCGAACTTCTTGATCTTGATGCGCCCCAGACCATGCACCAACAGCGAGATGGTGTCGTCCGGCTCATTCATCATTTTCACGACGATGGCAGCCGTCCCCACGGTGTAGAGATCATCAATGCCGGGGTCTTCCTGTTCCTCTTCGTGCTGGGTCACCAGCGCGATGATCTTGGAGTGCGGCAGGCATTCTTCAAGCATCTTCCGACTCTTGGGCCGACCGATCCCCAAAGGCATCACCGTGCCGGGGAACATCACCACGCCACGGATCGGCAAAACCGGCAGCTTGCTGGGAATCTTGAAATTACCTTGATCATCCACTGAATCAGGGTCCAGTGGCACGTCGATCACTTCTGAGTGCATATTGCCTTCTTCATCCACAAAATTCACGATTGGCGTTCTATCTTGGTTCACGTTTTATTCCAGCCCGGAAGGTTCTTGTTTTATTTCTCAATGCCCTAAGTTGCTGCGAGCAAACTCACCCCTGCGATCGCAACGGCAAGGTCACCCACAAATACCCGTCGGTGTACCGTGTCATGATCCGGTAGGTGTCGATCGGATCCGGCAGCGGGACTTCTTTGCAAAACGGCCCGTGATCGATTTCCATACACAGAATCTTGCATGTCTCGTCAGTCGTTCGACGGGGGTCAGGTGCCTGACGCACACCACGGATCATCAGGGTCTGACTTTGAATCTGTAAGTCGATCTTGCTCATGTCCATGCCCGAAATATCAATGCAGACTTCCACGCGACGGGACATCTGGTAAACATTGACGGTGGGCGCCCAACTGTCATTGGGATTGAAATCCCCGCTGCGCCACTTCCAACTCCCGCCGGGGCCCTGGCTGCAGTTGCTCTTGCCGGTGGGATCGTCTGGTGCGTTAAGCTCCATGGATGGCGTGGTTTGTGTATCCGTTTCGCTGTTCATATCCTTCTCCAGTTCCCAACAGCAATCCAACGGGCAGGCCGCGTAAGCGTTGGGGGTTGGCATGGTTTGCCATCTGTTATAACCCATTAAACCGGCATTCTCTAGTTCGCAATACCGGGAATATCTCCTGCAAGTGGGTGGTTTGAACCGTCAAGATGCGTTAAAGTGTTTCTCTTGGGGATTTTTTATGGTGAGTGATTAGGGATTTGGGATTAGGGATTAGGGACAAAGGCAAAGCCAGTCATTGGCTGGATGATTGCCTTTCTTTCTAATCCCTAATCCCAAATCACTAATCCCTGATTTTGAAGGATACGTCATGACCGCCAACAACTCTGCTGCCATGCCTGATGTGCAAGGCTCTTCCGATTCCCGCCGCGTTGCCATCGACAAGGTCGGCGTCAAGGACATCACCTATCCCATCAGTCTCCATTGCCCAGCGACCGGCAATGTTCAGAACACGGTCGCCAAGGTCAATATGTATGTCGGCCTGCCGCACTACCAGAAGGGCACGCACATGTCCCGCTTCCTGGAAGTGCTTAACAAGCACAACGAGTGCATGCGGTCCGACCAGATCATGAACGTCGCCCGTGACATCAAGGAACGCCTCGAAGCGGAGGAAGCTCACCTGTTTCTGACCTTCCCGTACTTCATCCACAAGAAGGCCCCTGTGACCGGTTCGCCGAGCCTGCTGGACCTGGAAGTGACCTTCGAAGCCGTCGCCGGTGCCAAGAGCGATTTCATCATGGGCGTGAAGGTGCCCGGTAAATCATTGTGCCCCTGCTCCAAGGAAATCTCCGAATACGGCGCACACAACCAACGCTGCCACATTGAAGCCCGTGTGCGCTTTGCGGCTGGCAAGAAAATGTGGATCGAAGAAGTTTTCGAGATCGTTGAAAAGGCAGCAAGCTCACCCGTCTTCTCCGTACTCAAACGCCCCGATGAAAAATGGGTCACCGAGAAAGCCTACGACAATCCCAAGTTCGTCGAAGACATCGTCCGCGATTTGGCTGTGATGCTCGATGCTGAAAACCGCATCAAGTGGTACCAGATCACCAGCGAAAACTTCGAGTCCATCCACAACCACAATGCCTATGCCTTTATTGAAAAGGACAAGGAAGCCGACGACTTTGGCGTGTGTTGAGGTGCCGGTTTATCGTGCGATTGGTTTTAACCACGAAGGACACGAAGAGCACGAAGTTCACGAAGACAAGACAAACAGAATATAAAGACAGAGAACACACCGATCTCACGAGACGAGGTCAATGTGTTCTCTGTTTTTTTAATCCAAATGAATTGGCTTTTGCCTTGCTTTATGTCCTTCGTACTCTTCGTGTCTTGTGGTAAAGACAGGTGGTTCGATGAGCCAAACTGTTAGAAGACACTTCAACGCTTAACCGGTGCTTCAAACGCCCCGACAGTCGGATGCTTTTTATCACGGGGGGTGCCATTGAAATCCTGATACACGTCCAGCAGCACGCCTTCGACTTTCTTGTCATGCAGCGGTGCGACGCCGGGCCAGGGATTGTGCGTCAGGTCAAAGTCACCGCTGGTATAACTGACGAACGGGACCGCAGCGGGTTCGACGAGTTGACTCGCACCATCCTGTGCCGTGTCCTTCTGCCAATCAGCAAAGGTCTGAAGTTTCAAACCGTCATTGGCACTCCGCAGGTAGGCACTTTCCAACGGCGCGATGGCATAGACATTGTTGTCCGCATACACCTGACGATACTTGCGTTGATCACCCTGAGCGTTCATGTAGAACATGAAAAAGTTTTTGCTCTCAGGTCGATAGACCAGATTGTTGTGATAAAAGGTTCTACCTGCAAAGCTCCATAGACAGCTGAATCCCTGCGAACCACGTTGAGCCAAACCACGCAGTGCTTCGGGGGCTTGATTCAAGTCGTAAATAAACGTGTTGTGGACATAGCGATTGTCCCCGCCACCGCCGTGGTAGTCTCCGATGGTGCAGTTGATGAGGATGTTGTTTGCCAGGAGCAACGTGTTGGGACCCGTGCCGTGCCCCGGTGTTTTGAGGAAGGTGCAGTTGCGGATCACGTTACGCTCCACGCGGAATGTCCGGTCCTGATACTCGGGTTCGACGCGTCTGAATCCCAGGTCAAACGCAGAGTCACCGCTGGGGCGCAGCCAGTTTTCAACGACGGTGTTAAACAGCAGGCCATGCGATGGTGCGTGTATGAGAATGCCGTCCTGATTGCGGCGGTGATCATCGTCCTGCGAGTTGTCATGGATGTAACAGTTCTGAATCACCTGCCAACCGGGAAGGCGCGGATGTTCAGCACGCAGGCCGGTGTTGTTGATGCCACCTCGACCTGATGCGCCGTTGTTGATGAAGATGCCACCACCTAAGCGATGCGTCGGGCGATTGTCATATTGCACGCCCGCGATTTCGACGTTCTCGATGAGGATATCGCCACAGCCTTCCATGCGCAGGTGATAGCTTTGGACGGTGCCTGCGAAGTAGCAGTTGCGCACGATCACTTCGTCTGCCCCTTCGATGAGAATGCTGTGATAGGCCTTGTAATCCGGGTCGAGATTGATCACGTCGATGTTTTCGAGAATCACCTTTTTGACGTTGGCAATGTAGATCAACGTGTTGTTGTACTTGTCGGTGGGATTTTGCCAACGGAGTTTATAGTGAATGTCCTTGAGATGGACGGTGTCCTGGTTGGCAAACTTGATGCGTGATTCTTCGCCGATGACTTCCTTGAATTGGATGTTGGATAGATCTCGCTTGCCGGTGATATCACCGGTGGGCAGCTTGCTCCAGTCGGACTGATAGGCTGTGGAGTACTTGCCATGCTCGGGGATGATGGCGTCAGCCAGGGTGACTGTGGGGAGGGTCAGGATGAGTAAACAGATCAGTGTGCGTTTGAACATATGGGGGCTTTCGTGATGCGGGATTTTTTGTGTTCTTCATCAAGTCACCCCGGGGGTTAAAACCCCCGGGCTTTAGGTGGTGATGTATTGTTATGACGTGGCTTTAAGGTTTATGTCAGAGCAATGCTCGAAGGAAACTTTCGGGGGACGTGGGATTTATTGGGGCCAGTTCCAGTACCAGATGTTCAGGTCTTCGAGATTGGCCAGTTGGGGGCCGCTGCCGTTTGCCATGAATGTCGGATCGTTGCGTCGTTCGACATGTCCGTCGATGTAGAGTGCGTTGAGTGCATCTCTGCCTTGGCCGTGACGCAGTCGGTTTTCATTGGGTTCGACGACATCATTGCCGTTGCTGTACATGAAGATTTCGTCGGTCTTGAAGGGGGTGAGATTCCCACCATAGCGGCGACCGATGGCATGGTTATTCATGGTGCTGATGCCCATGTCAGCAATGAGCAGTGAGCGGTTAGGGTTGGCATAACCGGTGGTGAAGTCGGTGAGTGTCCGCGGGACTTTGCCGTTGGTCCCGTCCTGGCCGATGGCATGGTTATAGCCATAGGATCGGGTGGGGCGACTGCTGTCAGGATTATCCGCTGAGATGTCTTCGGATTCACAGTAAAAAATGATGGTGCCCGGGTCGTTGGTATCGTTGATGTTCAGGTACGAACGGATGGCCCAGTCCCACGTGGTCAGGTCCACCGCCGTGTCGCGCACCGGCGGCAGGTAGTCTGCAAAGTCACCGACATAAGCCATGATGGCCACGCCGATCTGGCGTTGGTTGGCACCACACTTGATCGACCGCGCCGACTCACGCGCTGCAGCAAGTGACGGCAGGAGAATCGCAATAAGCAAGGCAATGATCGAGATCACCACCAGCAACTCAATGAGCGTAAAGCCGGAGATGCACCGACTGTTGGTAACAGGCGTTGGACGGTTGAGGTTGCGCATGTTCAATCCTTTGTCAGTAACAATCAAATTCAAATCAGGCGTCGCACGGGCCGGTCGATTGACGGAGAATCAACTGCGGTGCAAAGACCTGGCGGACACCTTGGGTGGCATGAGCTTTGTGTTCGATCCGATCAATCAAACGTGTTGCAGCCCAGTGACCAATGGGCGTCAGTGAGTTGCTGATCGTGGTCAATGGCGGGGTGATGAACTTGCACCATTCCCGATCACCAATGCCCACGATGCTGCGTTGATCAGGGACGCTTAAGCCCATTTGTTGGCACCGTTGGATCGCACCGATGGCAGAACGGAATACACCGCCGATATAGGCTGTCGGTTTGTTGTCCAGTGATTCAAACCATTGGACCGCCATGTGTCCTTCCTGGCAGATGAAATCCTCGCCGGGTTTGGGGACATACTGCTTCCATTGGGTGTCGAAAATCCAGCGTTCGTCGATTTGAAGTCCAAGCACCTTGGCTGCCTTGATGAATCCGAGTTGGCGTTGCTCCAGACCGATGTCACGTCGCGCTGAGCCTGAATGGATCGGGCGCGTGTTGCCGATGAAACCGATCTTGCGATGGCCCAGTGACATGAGATGTTCCAGCGCGAGTTTGCATGCCATGTGATGATCGAAGATGGCAACATCGGTCTGCGGCGCTTCACAAAGCGTGTTGATGGCAACGACATGGGGCATGTGCTTGGCCAACTGATTCAGCCACTTCTCATCCTCAGGTGTCCGAAGCAGAATCAACCCGTCAAAGCGACCCTGGCGACACTTGTCGATGCAGTTGCCCAAGGGATCATCCCCCGAAGCATTGAGCAGCATCGTGTCATAGCCACGCTGACGGGTGACCTCGTCGATACCAGCAATCATGTTCGCTTCGTAGTCCTGGCTGATCCCCGAGAAGGGGCCTTCCTGCCAGATGAACAGACCAATGGTTTTGGTGGTCCGGCTGACCAGTGACCGGGCGACATGGTTGGGGCGGTAACCCATCTGCTGAGCGATCTTGCGGACGCGGTCGGAGGTTTCATTGCTCACGACGACATTGCCCTTGGCATTGTTGAGCACTTTCGAAGCCACAGCGACGGAACACCGGGCGGCCTGGGCGACTTGTTTGAGCGTGGTTGGCATGTTTGAAATGTATCGTTTAATGAAGTTTAATGTAACGTTTAATTTAATCCTAGGCGCGATTCGGGAACAGTCAAGGGGCGTTGGTGAGATTTCTTGGGGTGTAACCGTTATGTAGCTTGTGATATTGATCATCACCTTCTGGTTCCCCAAAAGCCGTACCTCTCCTGAGGTACGGGTTGCCTTGATACCGGTTGTCACGTCTCACAACGCGCGTCATACACCCGTGCCTCGGGAGGGACAC
>MDTD01046551.1_pt1 | contig 15490 bp, 6 predicted proteins | sample 811221 | NCBI WGS metagenome assembly MDTD01 (sample SAMN05326646, study PRJNA326480) | marine metagenome | isolation source: seawater | place: Pacific Ocean: South West | collected 2011
CAGGTCCTGAATGATAGGAGATCTGGGTTCTAACTCACTTGCGGCATCCATAGCACGCTTGGCCTGCGTGAAGTTTCCTTCATCCAAAGCAGTCATTGCGGCTGTTATCAGATTCTGAAACTGTTGTTCTTTCAGTGCGAGGCCGATTCGGTTCTCGTCCTCTATCCATTCCTGTCGAGAGGGTATGATTTCATTCGCCTTTTTACAAAGTGATAGTGCTGACTCCAATTCGCCTTGACTCTCTGCAAGAACAGCTTCTTTGACGAGCTTAAGTGCTTCGGGGAGCCTCTTGGCTAAGGCCAAGCCTTCTGATGCTTCAGACAATGTGGGAGACCCTGCCAAAGCCACTTCAAATGCTGCCTGTGCTGCACTGGCATCGTCTGCTGCGAGTGCTTCTCGGCCGGTGGCAAGAGCCTGATCAATACGCATGAACTTGCTCGCCTCCAGCTTCTGCATCTCGGACAGAGCACTGTGGTAGAGATCGGCGGCCTCAGTATATGCTGCACGATCAAACTGCCGATTGGCCTGATCCATCAGTTCCTCGACTTGGGGGAAACTAGTCACTCTTTTGGACCTTCCCCACAGAGCTGCGCCATCGCGTTGGAGCGCTGCGTACTGAGCTACTGCCTTCTGTAAACCCTGCTGTGCAATGATCTTTCCCTCATTGTTAGCTACTATGTGGCCTCGTTGCTCCAAAAACTGTGATTCCTCAACTCCTTCCTGGGCTCGTGCAGTTGACTCATCTATCGCTGAGCTATCAGAGCGTGCTCGTGGGTGAAGCAATTCAGGTCTAATGATGATGATCAGGATAGCGAGAAGTAGGATAGAGCATACTGCTACCAGAGCCAGAAGCTTGGGGTTTGAGGTCTCTTTCTGACGATGGATAGAGGCCGGCTTGTCTGGGTCTTTTTTCTTCTTGGGTGCAGTTGTCGACATGTGTGACCAAGGGACCTGTTTAGTTGTTGGAAGGTTTCAATTGGCCTGGCTCTGGTTGTCTTTCCGCATTTGTGTTTGATGCTGCGGAAGTAAAGCCCGTTTCAGCCTCATACATGTCGCGCAAGATATCACGCCACTGGTCATATTGCTCTTCTGCAGAGCCATTCAGCTCTACTATCCTGTCAGTCATTTCAATAGTCGTAGCACTGGCCTCATTGCCAAAGGTGACCCCAGACTCCTCCAGTGCTGATTTATTTATTTCAGCCTGCTCAGTGACCTCATCTGCGGTCATGATTTCGTTCACTCCCACACCCGCCATTGCTCCGACCAGCGCTGGCCCTGCTGGATTCATGCTACCAGAAAGGCTTTCCTCTTGTTGGAACAGTGAGCCCACGATAATAGCGAGAAGCACTACCACAGAGCCGATCACAATCTTCTCATTACGTTTGTCCTCCACATCTCGGATCATGTTCATCTCTATAAGCCGCACATTGCGCCAGTCAGAATAGTTCTGCTCGACCCTCTTGTGATACCGCTTGTAGTGACCATCCTTGGCTGCGTTTAGCATCCTATCCCGTGTCCTGATCTCCTGTACACGGTGGAATGTCACATCTTCATCAGCCGGCCAACGGTTCACCGTATATTGGTCTGTTTTTGGATCGACTGCCAGATAGTCATCAAAAAAGTCTGGAGCCATATCCGCCGCGAATTGAAGTGTACCGACTTGACGTATTTCCCGGACCTGCTGTTCATTTAGAGACTCTCGAAACGAGGCCAGGGCATTTGCTGCCTCAAAATACACATTGCGGAAGATGTCAGGGTCCTCAGTTGGCGTGATGGCATACATGCTGACATCTATTGCGCTCTCAAACTTGCGCTTGAACCAGTGCCGCCCCGTCGCGTCTTGGGCCTGGATTTCAATTTTCAGAACCTCACCATCCGATTTCAGTATCTTGCCAGATACAACGACCTCATCTCCAGGAGTGGTCTTAGGAACGACACCGACAGTCCCCCAGTATCCACTCAAATTGAGTGCATCTCTTAGCTCTGCGGCCATGTAGGGGGCCTCTGCTTTTCGAATGTCCTTCGATAGACCCTTCTTCTTTGCTCTAAAAGGAAGCTTGCCTGGATCAAATACCTTAATACTGACATCAAGTAGCCCTGAGTCAGGGATTTGAGTCTCTGGTGTCTTGAGCTCAACCCAAGATCTATCTGGCTTCACCCGCGGATAGGTCATACAACCAGTTGTGAATAGCCCAAATGCTGCAACAAAGACCGTAGCCAAAGCTTTGCTCCAAGCTGACCCCACCATGCTTAGTCGCCTCCTGTTTTAATGCTTTGCTCTGTTTCATGAAAGACCTCAATTGTGGCAACTACAGTATGCGTAGCCACGCAGTGAGTTTCACAATGGTGTGTTCTATTGAAGATGGGTGGATACCCTTGAGGCCATGTGACCTCGGGTGCTTGCCATCAGCGAGACTCCGCTTTATATTTCCGATAATCTTCCCACAGCTTCTTTTTTAGCTCGGGGTCTATTTCTTCTTCGGCGGCCTCTCTGATCTGTCTTGCCACCTCATCGTCGTCTGAGACGTCAGCCCTCTTGCCTTCCCCTTCTTCCTGAATGTCATACTTCTTGACCCCAGGCCCCCCACCTGGTTCGTACTTAGTTCCGCTCCCAGTGCTTAGGTTGGTGGAGCGATCAGATCCTTGTTGGGTTGGATTGGTCTCTCCCTCTCCATAAATAGCAGGATCGGGAGGCAGTTGCGGAGGTTCTTCATTGTCAAGAATTGCTTGATTCTTGAGCAAGATCTGATCGACCTCTGCCAACTTTGCTTTGTGCTTCGTCTCCAAAATCACCATCGGATCGTGTTCAGATGAAACCACTGGGAGCTCCGAGATGATGTGAATCGTTGGCTGCCCCCCCTGTGTGAGTTGAGCACAATCCACATTCACTGTGCTTGGATCCCCTCCCAACTGCACGACCTTGTCACAGAAAGAAATAACAAGGTTCTTCTGTTCATCTACAAACTGCCTGAACTCAAGCAACTCGTAATCAGCCTGCTCTGCAGCCATCGATTGCAGCTCGGCGTCAAGCCGCTGCCAATCCATATAGGATTGGCGCAGGCTGTTCAGCGCAACCTGCAGCTCTCCGACTCCTCCTCTGCAAGTGATTTGGAATAGGATTGCTGTTACAATGAAAAAATTCCGACGGAGTATAGATAACAAGTTGTTACCTCCTGTTCACATAAAGAAAGAATGACGATCACTTAGGGATAAATGCATTACATTCTCTATAATGTGCGGCTATAAAAATTACGTCAAGAATGAGTGAGTTCAAGTTCAATTTCTTTGATGCGCTGAATTCTCCCCACTGTGAATCGATGGATTTGAGCACCTTTGCGTGAGCTATCTGAGTAAGCATAACAACCACTGATCTGATCGACAACTAATGACCAACATGTAAACGAATCAGTACACGCTGCGAAGCACTTGGCCTTAAGAGAAGTGTCCGGCATTCTTGGATGCACTAGTAGAGGTATTCAGAGTTGCGGCTATCTGGGGAGGCTTCAATAGCCTCATCATCCCTCGGTATACTCTCTCTTGATGTGCCTTCGTGGCGGACACGATTAGAACTCGGCTTCGGATTGTTCCGGGATTTGGTTAGGCCTGGAGGACCCAGAAAAGCTGCTAGCCGATCTGGATGCTGCTCTTCACGCCTGGAGGTAATCAGCCAACTGTAATGACCGGACTGCCATGTGTCCGTTTACCATTTGTCGATAATATTGATCATCAATGTAAACTAACAAACTAAACCTGGACTGTATTGATTTAAGTGAGTCCTTTCCAATAGTGGTGCCCGATTCTGTTAAGTACTCAATTTTATCACTATCGTCTAACAAAATTCTTCCGGGAAGAACGGCTTCGCTCCGTCACGATCAGGAGGCGTTTACTCAGCCATGGGACGTGGAGTCTGCTCACGACGTTCCTCAATCCAGGCATTCAAGTCCGTCTTCCGAAAACGCCAGAGTTCACCTAACTTGAAACTGGGAATGGTCCCCTGATACGCCCAGTTATAAATCGTTCGCTCAGAGACCGCAAGATATTCAGCCACTTGGGGCATCGTTAACAAGGCATCAACTTGCTCGTCCTCTTGTTTCTTTTTCGCCATGGTTCCACTCCTGTTAGTTCGGTAAACGCTGTATAACCTGAAGCAGAACGTCCGGCTGTCAACCGTTGGGTGTTAACAACGCATACAGCTGCACCACCATCACGAATCAAAGTGAGCATTGGTCTGGAAAGCGTGAGAAGACCAAGCAGGCGGCATATTTTCGCATTTGTGCGATTTACGGGCGGAGAAACGCCGGAAAAGCCCATAACCATTACATTATATTAAATCAAAACGCTCATTTCAAGAGGTCTCCTGGCGTTAGCGAATAAAAATTTTACAAATGAGCTTTTTAGTCCAATCCAAACTGAATCTTGAGGTAAAACCCCTTTCTCCAACTTTCATCCAAGGCATTTCGACTTCGTTCTCAAAAACTCATACTTGCTATTTTCTCGATTTTTTGACTTGAAACAGCTGCTGCTATTCATAAGGTTTGTCAAACATAGTACGAAAAGGGTCAATACCTGTCGTGGGGAAATCATAAGGCGTTTTTTTCTGCCAATGGGTTTTATTTGTTTTGACCGGCATAGTCTGTATGCTGGCACATCTATAAGCACGCGTTTTTAAAACTTTGTAGTAGATTTGATGCAATCTAACGAAATATCAAGAACCATAGTAAAGTCATGGCATTAAAGTTGGTAGGAAAAACAAGAATGGGATGCTTTAATCTCAATCACTATGTATTGATGCTTATGCTTTTTCTGGTCAAGCAGATGCTTTGTGCCCAGAATGATGCATCTGCTTCCCCTGATCTCCTGCGTGCCCTACCTCTAGACGACTCCATGACGGCACAGATAGATGTATCCCCACCTGCGCTACCAACAGGTTACGTTTATCCGCAGTTTCCCCCTGTTGCTGATACCCCCACTGAAGCAGAGCAGGTACAACCTTGGTGCTCAGGCTTGCAGACCCAAATCACTACCGTGGATGTCGATCTGGGTAAACCTGAACTATGGCCTCCATATGGCCTTACTCCGCTGTCAAAAGAGATGGTTGTCCACGAGATCAATCTGGATAAGTGGGGGCCGGAATGGTCCGGCAATCTTCTCACCCTCTTGGCGGGTTCAAAGCAAGTCTGGAACCCTGCCCAGAATTACAAACTCCTCCCCAGTGGCATACGGGGAGAAGCCGATGAAGTAACCCTCTTCCTCCATCGTGCCCTAAGACGCTTCAAGCTGGTCAAAGGTGATGACGGCAAGGTCGCAATCAAAGCGATTGACCATACCGATACGACCATCAGCCGTTTAGGCGACAAGGTTGTGGTGCGCTACGCCGATCTTGAGATTCATTTTCAATCATTCGATCTGGGAGCCTCATTTATTCCGGTATGGTATGGAAACCGACATATTCCGGCCAAACATGTGACCCTGGAGTACAACGAGGAGAAGGTATCGGCCATCGTTTATCCTGACGGCATGTCTCGTACTACCTTCACCTGGGATGCAGATGTTGTTACCCGTATCACCTTCCCGGACCAGGATTATATCAGCATCAGCCGTGATCCAAGTGGCTATATCAGCGACCTGCGATTTGAGCGTCCGGGTAAAGGCAAACGCAAATCGAATACAACTCGCCAATTGTCTCCAGGAGAGCGTGCTTACAACAAATTGTTCGGCAAAGAGCAGGAGAAAAAAGACAATACCCCACCGGCACTAACCCTTTATCACTATCAATACGAATATGATGCCCAAGGTCGGATTGTAACCTTCACGGATCTGTGGCGTAATCGGGCTGTCACCATTTCTTATGCCGAATCCGAAGAGAAAGATGCGCATGTTTACACCACCGTTCTGACGGATGTTGCAAGCGGTGATTTTTATGCGCAGAACCTTCGACTCATCGGCGGAGGGTACGATACGGCATGGCATTTTGGTACCAAGGGGCAGTTGTTGCAGGATGCACAGCTTCTCTATCAATCAGAAGTTCATGTGGTTGGAGATCAGTATTGGCGTACGAACTCCTGGCGACGTGGGGAGGCGTTTTCAGCTCTCGACAAAGAGACCTTACTGGCTTCGATCAAAGACCTGCAGACACCACCAGAGCAGAACCCGACTTCTGCGGATGTCCCCAAACATCTTCCCCTCCCAGGAGAAAACGCCACTACTGAAGGATCACCCAAAACCTGGCTTCAGGTGTTTAATCAGGCAGGTCATATCATCTACAGAGGAAATGATAAATTTGGCTATACGTCCTTCAACTATAGCCCGGAAGGCCTTCTCGTTTCCTGCAATAAGAATGGTGGCTACCAGTTCCAATATGACGATCTTGGACGCATGGTCGAAATGACCGACTTCTGGCATGCTAAAACCATTTGGTCCTATGACCCCCATAACCAACTTCAAAGCATCACCCATTTTCCGGCCCAGCATCCAGACATCAGGAAGAGACGCGGGCAATCTGGACATCCAGATACGCCACTTGTAACCTCTTGCACCTATGATGATTGGGGAAGGCCATTAGCTTTACTCTGGCCGGATGGCTCCACCAGTAACTACAAATATACCGGTCATCAACTGAGACTTTTTACCAATCGACAGAATCAACGCTGGAAATATCGCTATAACGATCGTGATCAATGCGTCGAGAAGCTCGCCGCCAACGGTCACTGTGAACGCTGGCGGTATGATCGCACCGGTCGCTTACTGGCCTCAGCCGAGCGCAATGATCCAGCTGAAGAATGGCAAATCACTGACCATTCTGAGTTAGCACTTTCTCAAACCAATCGGAATCAATAGGTGGGACTTATCATGACAGGTACACATACACGAAATAACCGGGGACGCTACATGCCATCACTACGGGTCAAGACCATAAGACACTTCTTTATTCTCCTTTCATGTCTGTTTATTACCATTGCACATGGGGAAACCATTACGGTAACCGTGCAGCCGGGCCAGCTCACCAGGGCATGTGGTCATGGTTCCACTGCTGGTGGAATCTGTGATGATTCGAATTGCTCGAATTCCAGCGGTTCCCCAAGCTTCACTATGAATCCGGGGAGCAGGACTTTTGACAAAAGCACCGGAAGCCAGCCAATCAATGTGGACTTTTCGGGATGCGATGAAGGACACGAGATTATCCCTGGTTCCCAGAGCGTTGGCACTATCGACCTTTCTGTCGTTGGATCATATGTCTTCATTGTCCGCTACAACGGCAGTGAAGTGGCTCGTGGTACCTATCTGGTCAAAGATACCTCCACCAGTTATGTCACCGTCAGCCACAGCACCGATCCTATCTCTGAGGGGTCAACTTCAGCCGTATCTGGTCAGGTAGAACGTCATCCAGGTACAGGCAATGACACGACTGAATCTTTGAGTGTCTCTCTGACCAGCAGTGATGATTCGGAGTTGACCGTTGATAGTTCTGTGACCATCGCAGCTGGATCGACGACGGCGTCATTCGATATCCATGCGGTTGATGATGATGAAGTGGATGGCGATCAGGTGGTGACAATTACCGCAAATCCACCTGAAGGCTGGGTGGCAGGCACAGACTCCGTCACGGTGGAAGATGATGAGGGTGGCAAACTGACAGTAACGCTTTCTGCAAATCCAGTGAGTGAAGGTGATGGTTCTGTATCGGCAACCATCGAACGTGACGGTGACACCAGCAGCAGTCTGACCGTTTCCCTCAGTTACACCAATGGCGGTTCTCTCAGCAGTCCGGAATCACAAGTCACCATTGCGGCTGGTTCCAATTCAGCCAGTGTGACCCTGAACCTGGTTGATGACACAACTGTCAACGATCCCGATCCGCGCGATGTTGAAATCACTGCGTCAGCTGATGGTTATGAATCTGACTCTGCTACCCTCTCCATTGAAGATAACGATGTTCAGGAACTTGCGGTCTACCCCGATAGCAGCGATATCTACGAGGATGGAGGCACCGTTTCTGGTACTGTTTACCGTCGGGCATCTGACATTTCTGCATCCCTATCGGTTTCGCTCAATGTCGATGTATCTGGACAGATTACCCTCTCTAATCCCGTCACAATCCCTGCAAATGCGGAATCGGCCAGTTTCAGTATTACCCCTGTTACTGATTCTGTGTCCGAAGATCCAGAAAGCGTCACCATTACCGCATCGGCAAGCGGCTATACGGATGGGAGCGCGACCGTCACTGTTATGGATGGCAGTGGCGAACTGACTGTCGTGATTGATCCATTCTGGATCTATGAGAACGATGAAGCTGGTTCCGCCTCCGGCACCGTAACGCGTTCTGGTGACACCTCAGAAGCTCTCTCTGTATCACTATCGCTCACAGGTGATACATCTCTGGCGTCTTTATCTACCACCAGTCTTTCTATTCCCAGTGGAGAAGAATCCGCCAGCTTCAGCATCAGCATTACGGACAATTCCGTTATGGCAGAGGAAGACCCACAAGTTGTGACCGTCACCGCGTCAGCAACAAGCTATGATGATGGATCTGGAGACCTAAATATCTATGATGATGAGCAGCAGTACTTATCTATAGCAGTATGGGATGAAATTCGTGAAGGAGGTGGGACTGTGACAGGAACAGTCTTTCGCTGGGCAGACGATACCTCCGAAGCTTTGACCGTAAGTCTGAGTGTTAGCGAATCAAATCAACTCAGTCTTCCCTCCAGCATAACGATCCCAGCAGGAGAAGACAGCGCTGATTTTGATTTCGAGGCCATTGCCGATGACGAAGAAGAAGGCACAACCACCGTTACTATTACGGTATCTGCCGATAATTTTTCTTCTGGATCAGCAGACGTAACAATCAATGATAGCGGGATAACCCTTGAGATTGAAGCATTTACGGATTCTGTACTGGAAGATGGTGACACAGAAGACACTACCACTACCATAAAAGTATATTATACTGGACCAGAATTAGAGGAATCACTAACAATCACCCTTAGCTCGGATGACAATGACAACTCTGAGCTCTCTATCGGCGGTAGTATTACCATTGCCGCTGGGGGCACCAGTGGTAGCACCACTGTTTCTGGCCTGGATGACGAGACCATTGATGGCAATCAGAATATTGGTGTCTGGGCGAGTGCGGAAGGTGTGTCCAGCGAAACAGTAACCATCACCGTTGTTGATGTTGATACACCACAGATTCTGTCTGTAACATTTGGTGAACCATCAGAGGGGAGCAATGAAGCTACCTTTCAAGGAGAAGCTGAGACGGTTCCAAATGATCTGTCTCTCACTTGGGCATTAGACGCGGGTATCTCAGGTCCAACCATCAATAGCTCTACTGGACTGGTAACGGTACCTGATTCTTATGAAGAAGATACTATTAGTGGTACAGTTGAATCATCTGAAGATTCATCGGTAAGTATGTCTTGGACTTTAAACCTTGATGGATGCTCCAGTTGTTCCGGCGAGGAAGCCGGACAATGTTCTGCCTCCATTGGTAGCATCCATGTCTCTTTTCCACTTGGAAAAGGTGCAGACGGACGCAGTCTAGGGAAGCTAAAGATTGACTCAGGAGAGCTTGGAAGGAACATTTACACTCCAAAGTCACTCCAGTATCCTTATGGTGTTGGAAATGATGTGGAAGTTATACGTAGTGCGCTTGGGACTATCCGTCAGATTGTGACTCCGCATTCCGTCGTCGATGTAGTTCCCAAGAATAACAAAAGTGGCTTCATAGTGCGCATGTACCCCGTGTCTGCCCTTAGTAAGAAACTTGCTGGAAAGGGATATCGGATCACTGGGGAACCAACCCGCGAATACAACATTGATGGAGCCACATCCCAAGGCACTGTTAAGCTATGGCACATGCAGGATCTGCGTCATCCAGAAGAACCAACCATTTCCTACCTCTGGAATCCGGATAGTGGAGCTTGGCGTATGTTGCACGGCGATCAGACCGAGAGTGTCCGTGAAGGAATACTGGCAAATGGTAACGCTTATGAAATTCGCTCTTTGCTTTTTGTAGATGGCAATAGGGCAATGGTATCTCAAACCGTTACCAAAAGATTCTCTTGGGGTAAAGAAGTTATTTCACAAACGGCAGATCCTCATGGTACCGCAGGGAAAACTAATTATACCTATTATGTTCGACCACTAGAGCCAGGTTATGGCCAAATCAAACAAAGTATCAGTCAAACTGGTCATTGGCGTCAGTACATTTATGATCAAGAAGGCCGTGTGATCATTGAGAGACGGCAATTCCTGAATACTCCACTTGATGCCCCCGATGATCAAGTTCGGATCATTCACCACTTCTACGAACCAGTTCATCCAGAGGATGATGGTACCATCAATCCTTCATCTCCAAGGCTGACTACTGAACTTCTGCAAGGTATCGAAATCCAGCGGACTTATTTTGTCTATATGCCAGGTATAAAGCAGGAAATTCAATGCCAAACTCGGGGTGCTGCTTGGAACGCCTCCAATAATCTGGTCACCACAACTCAGTACGTGACAGAAGGAGAATTTAAGGGCAAGATTGCTAGTCGCATTCAACCTGATGGAATTGGGTTTACCTATGATTACCAGCGTGATGATAAAGGTGATCTTACTATTATTACTAATAAAGGATACGTCGATAACAAAGGTATGCACTTTTCGGAGCGTACTATTGAAACCCATGATATAAACGGCCGATTGCTTAGTGATATGACCGCTGACGTAGTAACCGGAGCCATTATTAAGAGTCAGCGTAATCTTAAATTTGATAATCAAGGGAGAGCAATCAGTACAGAATATCATGATGGCACTCGCTCAGAAAAGCGTTACGGTTGCTGTGGTTTGGAATGGCAACGTGATCGTAAAGGCCACGAGACCACCTATGAATACGATCAATATAAACGCTTGGTTGCCACCAGAGATGAGGCTTCGGGTATTACTACCTTTTTTAATTATAATTCTCTTGGAAATATTATTGAATCAGGAAGGCACCATGACAATGGTTCAACAACTATTGACCAGACGTTAGCTTACGATAAAAATGGGCAAAAGACGGCGATTATAGATATACTGGGAAACCAAACTACTATGTCTACCGAAATACGCCCTGACGGTTATGAAATTTCTAAAACGACACGTCCAGACCAAACCACTATAATCCAGATCACACATCCAGATGGCTTAGAATATGAATCTATGGGAACTGGCGTTTGGCCAACGCGGAATCTATATGGAGCAAATTTACAAGGTGCGTTTTCAACCCAAGTGAGACTTGGTGTAAACGGGGAAGCAAATGAGTGGATCACTACCTATAAAGACATGCTTAATCGTCCATATCTAACTGTTTATCCTAATGGTGCTGAAGTACGGAACTTTTATAATAATCACGGGCAACTCGAAAAGACGGTCGATCCCGATGGTATTACTACATTATATACATATAATGAACTGGGTGAATGTATTGAAACTGCTTTAGATATGAATCGTAATGGCATAATTGACCATAATGGTACTGATCAGATTTCAAAGACGGTAACTGATGTAGTAAACCGAGATGATGGTACGGTAGTGCAACGCACTCGCACTTGGAATTGGCCAAAAATACATGTAGATACGCCACAGTTGATAACTATAAACGAATCAACCCTAGATGGCATGCATTCCTGGAAAACCGTTAATGGTTTGACGACTGAAACCCAAATTAAGCATCAAGACAACGGTGAGTTAGCCACAATTACAACCAATCCAGATGGTACTCGGGTCATTTCGCTCAGTGTCCATGGAAAAACCATTAGCGAGATAGTATATAATGCAAATGGTGAAATAGTTTCTGGAACTTGGTATCGCTATGATAATTGGGGGCTGCTTACCAATATCTCAACAACACCTTCATTTACTCCAGAGCACACGACAACTAAAACATATGATACATCTGGTCAAGTCACCAGCATCACTACTCCTGACCCAGATGGTGATGGTCCTCAGTCACGGCAGACGACATCTTATGAATACGACAACATGGGTCGAGTTACCAAGACTATCAATCCAGATCAGACTACTGTCATTCATACCTACCATCCGACCGGAGAAGTGTCTATGACTTGGGGTAGTCGCACCTATCCGATTGAGCAGAAGTATGAAAAAGGACGTCAGATCAGATTGATTAGTTGGCAGGATTATTCGGCCAAAAATAGTGCCGCTGAAACCACTTGGGATTACGATACACAAGGCCATCTCATAAGGAAGCAATATGCTGATGGCAAAGGTCCCACTTATACCTATACTCCAGCGGGGCGTATCTTAACTCGTACCTGGGCACGTGGTGTTGTCACTACCTACTCTTACAACAAGGCTGGACAACTTATCCACATTGACTATTCGGACGATACGCCGGATATCACCTATACTTATGATCGATTGGGTCATCCTATTGAAATTACCGACGCCACTGGTACTCATACCTATACTTACACGCCTGAAGGCCAAACCGAAGTCGAGAGTCATACGGCCGGATTGTTGGCCGGCTGGGAGCTCGACTATGATTTCGACTCCCTTCACCGTCGTAGCAAAGCAAGCCTTAGTGTGGAAGGCGACCTTCAAGCGGCTACCTATTACAGCTACGACGATGCTGGTCGCTTTGCCTCAATCGGCGACGGCACCCATACTGCTATCTATTCCTACTTGACAAACAGTTCTCTCGTTGACCAAATTACCTTCAACAATGGTACTGAGAACATCATGCGGACCACCAAAACCTATGATCATCTCGGACGCCAGACCCGCATCAGCCATCAACGACTTACTGACAACCACCTGCTTAATTCATTCTCATATACCTACAATGATGCCAACCAGCGCATCCACCGTATAGACCATGATGGCAGTTACTGGCAATACCGCTATGACGATTTGGGTCAGCTCACGAGTGGTATCAAATACGATGTCAGCAATAATCCTGTTCCTAGAATGAACTTCGATTATACCTATGATAGTATTGGTAATCGACTAGCTACGACGACTGATGGGCACAAGGATATATATATAGCTAATACACTAAATCAGTATGAAGAGCAGCACACAAACAATCCCGAAGGTACAGCTCAATTAACCTATGATACCGATGGGAATCTCACCTTTGATGGTAGTTGGTACTACACTTGGAACGGTGAAAATCGTCTTATTCAGATGGAAAATGCTTCCAAGGAACAGGATGGTGATCTTGCCAGTCAACGTCTCAGCTTCTCTTACGATTATCAAGGTCGGCGAATTGAAAAGAGAATCCAGATACGGAATAGCAAGAGTTCTATTTGGACTAATCACTCCATTACCCGCTTTCTCTACGATAATTGGAATCTTGCGGTTGAGATATCAAAGGAAGGTCCGAAGAGTCAAGAATCTTCATTTTCCGTAAAAAATGCATATACATGGGGTACCGATCTTAGTGGAACCCTCTTTAATGCTGGTGGTACAGGAGGATTATTGTTCGCAAACATCGGTGGAAATGTAATTGTTCCTACCTATGATGGGAGTGGTAATGTGTATGAAATCATATCCATTTCTGATGCCTCTACAGTAGGGGTGTATGAATACTCTCCTTTCGGAAAAGTTCAGGATATTGATGGAAATCTTGCTGACAATAACCCTTATAGATTTTCTACAAAGTACCAAGATGTAGAAACAGGATTACTCTACTATGGTAAACGGTTCTTTAATGGAAAATGCTGGATAAGCCGAGATTCAATAGGAGAAAATGGAGGCATAAATTTATATATGTTTGCCAACAATAACCCCATAAACGCCATTGATAGGCTTGGAAATGATGTTTATCTCATAGGATATCCTTCCGTGGGGCCTCAGGGAACCGCCACAGGACATATTGCCATTATAGTTGGTAACGATAATGATGGATGGTGGTATTTTAGTTTTGGACCAGGTTCACATCTTGGTTCGAGTGTGGATAATTGGGAGTTTCGTCACTTTGCAAATAGGCAAGCTTGGGTCCGATCAGCCTATTTGACAAAATACGCTACGTTTGGATATTGGCCGACTGATCCTCAACAGGATAGAAAGGCTATTCAACTAGGTCAAGCACAGATACGCAATCCAGAAAATTATGACTTAGGCTATCGTGATTGCGTTAATAGAACGATTTTAATTGCAAATGAAGCAGGTCTTCAGCTTAGTCGTGGACTTACACCTGGACAAACTCTGAACCGAATGGATGAGCTTGGTGCAAATAGAACGGGTGCATTTCCACCAAATTGGTAGATTTAAGACTTTAACATAACATCCTGCATAAAGGATTTTCTCTGTGAAGATCAAACGTATAAAATTACTTGGGCTATCCATTGGAATCGTAATAGTTATATCTCTATTGATTACCGTTTTTGCCATTCGTCATCTTTCGATTCCAAGCAGCATTGTAAGCATTGAACAAGGCTCAATGCTTACGCCTCCTCTATTTGGTTATCAATTCAAAGTTGGGAAAGGCGAGATTGAATTTATTCATATAAAGACTCCCCAACCGCAGGATTGGGACTTTATAAAAAAACAGGAAAGGTTAGAGCAATTAGTAATAGAAGGAACCAATTCTTGGACTGATCAAATATCAATTTCTTTGAGTAATACATCCATTCATTCATTGGAGTTTCGAAGCTGTAAATTTGAATCGGATGAACCCAAAATAACAAAAGAACTTCATAGTATAAAGAAGCTGATTTTCGACAATTGTTCTGGGAAATTATCTCTGGAAGATATGAATAAATTTCCTGATTTGGAATTTATCGTTATCTATTTTAATGTCAATGAAAAATTCGATATTATCGGGTCCTTGCCAGGGGCAGAATCTCTGTTGAATATCAATCTCTACAATGCAAGTGAGAAAGATATACCTGCTGCGAAAATCAGCTTTTCAAACCCTTTATCATTGCGTTTAAAAGATTGCAGTACACAAGGTACAATATACCTACTGAAATCAATTGATAGCCCAATACAATTTTTGGAAATTAAGAATTCTGATATTGATATCCAAGCAGCTAAGTATATATCAGAGATTAAGGGCCTGGAACAATTAAGTGTTTGTGACTGTGGATGGACAGAGGAAGTAGTAAAAATGATCGCAACCTCTCAATCTCTTCAGCGAATTATTGTTACAGGTAGTCATATTGAAAATTTAGATCTAAGCTCAGAGTTAAAAGGACAAGATGAAGGACGAACTATAGATATAATTCCATGAAAAATTGAGACAGTTTATTTCTATAGACGACTTCTTATGTCTGCCCCCAATCACCACTAACGCAAAGATCTCGCCACCTTTCCCGCCCGCCTTGGTTTCCCCCTCTGGACACCCCCATCCGAGGCGCCCCCCTATTTTTCGAAATCCCAAAGGGGGAAACCCATCCTCCATATGCCGCTTAAAAATAGAGTATCTTGGCATATGGAATCTTCGATGGGGGGACGGTGCTGTACCCGACCCTGTACAGTCCTTCGGATCATGCTC
>MDTD01065221.1_pt1 | contig 15489 bp, 8 predicted proteins | sample 811221 | NCBI WGS metagenome assembly MDTD01 (sample SAMN05326646, study PRJNA326480) | marine metagenome | isolation source: seawater | place: Pacific Ocean: South West | collected 2011
CACTGTTGATGGTGAAGAATTCATAAAAGAACAAGCATTATCCGCATTCGGCGACGCAGACGCAGATGCGACTGATGTAACGCGTGACGCCGCTCTTGATGGTGAAGAATTCATAAAAGAACAAGGACTATCCGCATTCGGCGACGCAGACGCAGAGGCAACTGATCCGAATCATGGCGCGCAAGTCGACGGTGAAGATACATTAAAGGTGCAAGGCTTATCCGCATTCGGTGACGCAGACGACGGCGCGGATGGTGATCTGCATGACGGTGAAGATGTCTTGAAAGTGAAAGGAATGGAGGCGTTTGGCGGAGGCTCGACTCAGTCATATTTCGATATTCTCAGCTCGGCTGATGACGTCGAGAGTCGCGAAAACCGTAAACTTTCGCACGTTATGACGTTTTCAACGGGGGCTTTGACGCAAACACACTCTACCAAGATACGTTCAGGTTTGGCGCAGATGAATTGGAAAGATCGATTTGCGCTCTACTATCTCGCCGTCGAGTTGGCACAGAAAAGTAGCGTTACGTTCGCGACATCTGCGCTCGTCTCCGGGTCAATCGTGAGTGGGTGGGCTTTGGTTTGTATCCACGTGCTGATCGGTTGCTTTGTCTGGTTTTGTCAGCCCTGGCGCGTCGTGACTTTGAGTTTTGGTCCGTACAAGGTGACAAATTGTTTCAACAAGGTGGAATCTTTGGCGGCTTTCCTGCAGGCACTCGCTCCTCTCATTGCCATGAGTTTCCCTGTGCAGAGAAACGAACTCGGTGAAGTAGAAGAATCAGTCGTTTATACGCTGGTCAACGTCATTTTGAGCATCATCATCATGGGACTGTTGTCCATTCGTATCGTTGTGTTCGTCGCCGAACGATTCGCCGTCAAACGGAGGAAACTAGACATCGATCGTAAACCGGAAGAAGCCACGCGAAGTTTTCACAAACAAATGATCAAGTTGGCGACAAAGAGAGCCGTCGTCGCATTGGTTGCGCTGATCGGGGATTTCGACGCAAAGAGGCGAAAAGCGCGCGCGCGGCTCGAGTACACGCGTCAAACGATGCTGGAACGCGTCAGAATGCTCAAGTCTCAAGAGGTGCAAGACGGCCAATACGCCGACAAAATCAACGCACTCTATGAAGTCGCGAACGAGATGGCCAGAATCGTCAACTCGGTGTTGCCGAAGCCGCTACCAAAGGGACCCAGCGCATCCGAACGCATCGATATCGTGAACGCGAGGTTGGAATCTCTTTTGTCGCGAGAGAATGTTCGAATGGACGCTCGAAGATCGAACACCCCCGACGCGGAGGCGGTGCACGCGGTGACAAAAGTTCACATCTTCGACTCAATAATCACCGAACTGGATGGACATTTAGCGGAGTTCGCCCCGTCCGAGTCCGAGTTGGACATCTCAGAACTAGGCAAAAGACACGCCGACATGCAGGAAGCGAGGCAAACCGTCGTGTTTGGATTCGGAGACGCCGAGCTCCGCGCGACTTCTTCAGCGCTGCGTTCGTCCATCAGAGATCTAGAGTATGCGAGCCAGAGCGATGATTTCGAAGCCGTCTTCACCGCTCTCGACGGATCGACGACAGTCATCACGACGCATTTGAAGTGGTGCGAAGATCAGTGCGCCGTGTTCACAAGTGCCATGGAGCGCCATCCCGACTTTTTACCACCGAAACCGCCGTTGACGACGACAATGTTTGAAGATACCATCAAGCTCATTCGCTCGCACGACGCACAGCTCGCCGCCTTCAAGCTGAAGTGCATCAGAGAATGGCTTCCGCTCTTTGAAAACTTTGGACGCGTGTCCTATGCTCAAGGTTTCGCGCGTCAAGTAACCATCCAGGCGACTCTGAACAGCGGTGTCGCCGGTGTGTTCAACGTGGATGAGGCGAGACGCGTGTACGAAGGCGTACTTGGATTTGCAAACGGGTTTTCGAGCTGGTGCGACGATTTGATCCGAGTGATTAATACGTCGGCGGCGTTCGCTTACTTCCAACCGATTGCCGACGCGATGACGAAGAGCTTGAACGCCATCAAAGCCGACGCAGAGTCGGAGCGCGAGCACGCGCGCAAGGCTCTTTCAGCCGTCCAGCGCGCGTCGGCGCACTTCACTTTAGCGCAAGACGTGAAGAATTCCGCACAAAGTGCGATTCAAGAGGCGACGTCACACATGGAGGCGCGAGTCGCCGCTCAGATGGCGATTTTGGAGGAACAAACGCGTCTGCGTGAGGACGCACTCGTCGACGAAAGGCTGAGGGCGGAGCAAGCGATGACGTTGCTGAATGCGCAATTCGAGGAGAGAAGGGAAGATTTATCGCGAGATTTACGCGTCGCTGAGGAACGCATCGCTGAGCTCGAAGCGTTGAAGCGGGACGAGTTGGGCCCTTCGCGGCGGCGCCGAGATGGTCCCGTCTTTAGTCAGAGTGAGGATTTGGAGCGCGCTCTGAAGAATCGCGACGACATCAATGCGGAATTGCGACGTGACGCCGACACCACGCAAGAGATCCGCAACGATCTTCTCGCGTCTCTTCGAGACGCGTCGCGTCGTCTCGAGAGTGAGACGAAGGAGCAGGAAGTCGCCGTGAAGAGAGTGAGCAAGATGGCGGCGAAGGACATTCACGCGCGGGTCAAGACAACGCAGAAGACGACTCGAGAGGAGAGAGACGCGTCCAAGGCGTACAGAAAGGCTCGAAGGATTGTGTTCAAGCAACAGCGGCTGGCCATGAAAATGAACCGCAAGGAACAAAAAGAGACGACTCGAGTGCGAGCGCAAGTCACGCGAGCGCTTCGAAACGTAAACGCCAGAAAATCACTAAAACGAACGGCGTTGGGTAGATTACACTCGCGACTCGTCGAGCATCCGTCCAGAGATCTCACCGCGAGGACTTCACCTCAGTTCCCAGACGTCGACGCGACGTTTACGCAACTTTAACGAGTCCACGCGCGACCGTGAGTTGACAAGTCGCGTTCAGCATTCAGCGTGACGTGATGACGTGACGACGTTTCTGTAGAATTTATTATATTTATGTAGACACGAGACCGCGCGCGCCTTCGCCGACGAATTCAATTCGCCCACGCGCGACCCGGAAGAAGTCGACTCGGAATCAACACGCCGCCTCTCGACGCGTCCGCCGCCAACACCCGCCCCCCCGCCGCGACGTCCGGCGCCGAGAACACGTCGTGCATCGTTTCCAACCACTCCACCATCCGCACCGACGCCCCATCCTTCCCCAATCCCTCGTCCACGGCCCCTCGCGCGACCTCCAACAACCTCTCCGTCATCGCCGCGTGCGCCGCCGTGTCCCGTCCCTCCTCCGCCGTCGCCGTCGTCGTCGACGCGTCCCCCGGATCATCCCGTCGCCATCTCACCGCGAACGCCCCTCTCACCGACACGCACACAAACTCCTCCCCACCCTCCTCGTCCGACGCGCGCTCGATCGAGCACGTCACCGCTCCTCGCGCGTTCGCGTCCCGCGCCGCCGCCGCCACCGCGTCGCCCCCCGTCCCCGCCTCCCTCGTCTCCGCCTTCCCGATCGTCGACGTCTCTCGACGCACCGCGCGCACCGCGGCGTCCACGAAACGCGCATCCGCGGCGCATCGTTTCACGATGCGCTCCATCGCGCGTCGTCGCGCGTCGTCGTCGTCGATCGAATCATCATCATTCGATCGCATCATCGCGTCGTCATCGCGCGCGAGCGCGTCCACGAGCGCGCGCGCGCCCTCCCGCGCGCGCTCGATCGTCTCCCTCGCGCGTTCGATCGCCTCTCTCGCGCGCGTCGTCTCCACCATCGCGTTCGCGCGCGAATGAATGACGTCGGGCACAATCATCCATCATCACTCATCGTCGCGACGACGACGCGCGCGGTGTACGGACGCGCGCGCGCCGAAATCGTATAGAATTCGCGTCCGGAATAGACTGACCGGCGCGGCGTGATTGTGGATCGATACATACGCGTGTGTTTCGCTATCCTTCTACTGTGCTCTGCTATACGTCTACTGCGCTTTACTATACGTTTTCGTCGCCCCCGCGTCGTCTCGACGTCTTCAAACGTCCCTCGGCGTCGAATCCCGGATGCGAAAAGAAAATCCTCGCGTATTCCCCCGTCGCCACCACCGCGCTCACCGCAGTCGCCGCCTCCAGCGCGGCTCGAACGGTTTTATCGGCGACGAGTTCACACAGGGGTACCACGGAGGACGTCGCGCACGTCTCCGCCGCGAAGACGGGTTCGCTCACTGCGAACGTGACGAGCGCCATTTGTAACGCCGTGTTCACTTTCCCTATGAATAACGGTCGAAGCGCCCCTCTCTTCGATCCGAGCTGTTCGACCTCGTCAAAATTAAAACCCGCGAGCGCCGCCGCGCCCGTGGGCGGCGGTTTTCCCGCGTCCGAATCGTCGAATCCCAAAAACTCGCCCGTCGTGCGCCATCGCCATCCCAACGCGCCCGCGCGCCGCCACGCCCCTCCCGCCACGTGAATCGCGTCTCTCGACACCAAGAGCGCGACCAACCACGCTGGAAGCGATCCTTCCATCGCGAGCGCTGTGCCGACGAACGCGACGAAGACTTTATCGGCGATCGGGTCGAGGTAACTGCCCAACACGGTTCCTTGTTTCCATCGACGCGCCAAAAATCCATCCAAATAATCCGTCACCGCCGCGCTCGCCACACCCGCGAGAACGAGTTCGGGCGACGCTCCCGCGGTGATTGCATACGCCAGCGCCGGTCCCGCGACGATTCGTCCGACGCACAGGGCGTTGGGAACGTTGACGTTGCGTTCGGCGCGCATGCGCTCGCGTTTGGATTCCGCGGCGACGCCGCGCGCGGACGTCGACCTCGTCTCATCTGCCTCGCGCGTCGGCGCGTCGGACGCGGACGAACGCGTCTCCGTCGTCGCGCTCGCCGCGAACCCTCTCGCGAGGCGCGCGTCGACGAGCGAGGCGCGAGACGACGACGCCGGCGGGTCGAGGGCGAGCCGGTTCACGACGCGCGCCGTCGCCGAAAGCGCGACGAGCGTCATCGAACGCCCCGCGCGCGTCGACGCCGACGTCACCACCGCGCGCGCGCGCGCGAGGGCGGCGCGACGCATCGCGCGCGTCGCCGACGGCGCGAGGGCGAGTGTGCGGTGGCGAACCGAGACGACGCGCGCGGTCGACGAATGGAAACATAATTACACCGGCGCGCATCACGCGTGTCTTCTGCGTTTGGAACCGTTCTTCTCGTTCCGTTCTTCCCCTCGTTCCTCCTCCACCTCCACGACCTCCTCCTCCTCCTCCTCGTCCTCCTCCTCTTCCTCGTCGTCGGCGTAAAAATCCGACGGAATTTCATCCTCCGTCGCCGGTCGATACCACCACCCGAAAATCGAGTGTCTCACCTTATCCCTCGCACGCACCGCCTCCACTCGATGCAACCTCGGCACTTGAAAACACACGAATCGATTGAACTTGGTCTCGACGCGCGTACCACCGTCTCCATCGTTCGCCAAATCCACCAATGCGCCGCCGTCGCGCGCGCTCTTCCACGCGTCGTCCACCAAATACAACACCCCCGCGTACGCGCGCGCGTGAAACTCAACGGTACCCTCCTCTCCCACATCATCGTCACAGTTCCCACCTCCAACCGCGACGGGCGCGACCGCGACGTCGTCGTGCGGATCGATCCCGTCGCCCGTCGCGTACCGTGCGCACGAAAAGCTCGGATACGCGCCGGCGGCGGCTCCCCTCGCCATGACGCACGCCGCGCGCGTGAACAGACTCACCGCGCGCGCGTGCGCGCACAGTGAAAAGTCGTGCGCGACGTCGTCGTCGTCGTCTTCCGCGCGCGACGTCCAGCAGTCGGTGGGTTGACGCTGAAGATCGTCTCGTAAATTTTCCGCCACCGCGCGCGGGAAGAAATCGTCGACGATGACGATGGATTTCGTCTCGCGCGCGCGCGAGAGGACGTCGCCGAGAGCGTCGGACCACGCGGTGAGCGTCGCGTCGTCGTAAAAGAAGGATTCCGCGGCGTCGAGGGACATATCGGGGACGCGGGGTCGTCGATGAGTGATGATTCCCAACTACTTTCGAGGCGCTCGGCGGCGGCGCGCGCTTTTCGTCTCCGTCTCTCTCTCTTCGTCTTTGACCGATCGCTGGATCATATTCGCCAGCGCTGCGTGAATGGGTAACACGCGGAGACGCACCTTGATCGAGGGTTTGGGTCTTCCCACGCGTCGTCGGCGAAATCGGGACGCTTTCGGAACCGTTTTAAATTCCCGTCCCGGTCGTACCCCGTCTTGGGCGCGTGACACACGAGCTTGTTCACGCCGGGAATGATCATCAAGATGAAGGGAAACGCGAGGAGGTTGTAGAGGGTTTGACCCCAGTACGCGATGCCGTAGATTTGCCAAATCTCCCCGCGTCCCCAGTCGACCCACGCGAGGAATTGAAGCGAAATGGCGAGGGTGACGGTGAAGGTGAGTAATTCGTACGACCAGAGCACGCGTTGCACGCGTCTCGGTTGTAAATGTTTGAGTCGTTGCACCGAGTACGTCATCGATCCGAGATCGACGCGCTCGCGCGTCTTTTTTTCGTCGTCGCGATAATATATCGTGTGTAATCCGCTCGCTTCGTCGTAATCTTTCACCTTGGCGGTTCGACGAACGTAGCGAAATCCGCCGACGGCGCGGTGTAAACCGCTCGCCTGGCGAGACGTTCCACCGCGAAGCGTTCTCTCTTTATCTATGAGCACCATCTGCGTGCGCACGAGACGCCGGAATTGTTCCAATGCGTCGAACTTTGTGCGCGCGAACGCATTCTTGAGGAAACGTTTCACCCTGCCGTACGTCTTAAATCTCGACCCGCTCGTGACGGTGGTGATGACGATCGTCCCTCCGATGAGTCGGTGGTCGCTGGCGATGGCGCGTCCGAACGCGAACGAGTGTTTCAATCGATGAAACGCGTACCAACACATGACGATTCGGAATAGATACGAACAGACGTTTAAGCTCACGCACACGCTCTTGCTGAAGACGCACACGTTCATCTCGTCGATCCAAGGTCCGGAGCGGTGACACGTGTGCGGCAATCCGGCGTCGATGACGCCGGCGCATCGAATGAAGGAGAGCACGCCGGAAAAGACGGAGATGGTGCCGGAGACGAACTGAATGCCCTTGAATACCATGATGTATTCGAACATTTGCCACTCGTCGCGCTTATCGACGAGGACGAGACGGACGAAGAAGACGAACGCTTGGAGACCCAACCCAAAATACACCTTCGTCGCGAGGAAAATCCACCAGTACGGGTTGCGCACCTTGCCGAAGATGGAGAGATCGCCGGGAACTTCGTTGTAAAGGTACCAACACCGCGCACCGTTGAGGAAATCGACGATGAAACCGAACACGCCGCGGTGTTTACGACGTCGTCGCGCGATGAAGAGACTCTTGCCGTTGGCGGATCTGTCGTCGACGCGCGCGCTGTCCAAAACCTTCATGCGAATGCTGAGATCGCTCATGAGCTCTTGCTGTATGTCGGCGATGTACATGTACAGCACGTTTCGAATGTAGTTTCGAATAATGGTGGGCATGTCGCGATCGGCGACGGCTAAGCGAGATAATTTATTCTTTTTATCCTCGATGGTGGTGTCGATGATTTTAAGCGCGCGGCGCTTGCCCACATCGACGGCTTGTTCAATCTTCGAGTTGAGCCACGTGCCGACGCCGGTCTGACCGAGACTCTTTCCGAAATTTCGTGGATCGAGCAACTGTTTCGCGAACCCGAGCATGGCCTGCGCCTCCTCGTAGACGTAGTTGGTCTCTTTCGGTTTTTGTAATTTGAGATGTACCATCATCTCGTCGCTCCTCTTGGGCGTGAAGTATCCATCCTTGAATCGCATCACCGTCGTCGCGGATGCGCCGTGCGCCCCGCGCACTTTTTCGACGTGCACTGTGTTCTTCGTCTCGCTCTTCGTGAGCGTTTTATCCTCGGACACAGCCTCGACGAGCTTCTCGACGGTTTCCGCGTTCGTCTGTTGCGCGTGCGTGAAATAACTCAACGGCAACGTTGCCGAACCCATGGCGTCGTCCGCGGACATGATATCGAAATCGAACACTTCGAACTTTAACGAACAATCACTGATCTGCAGCTTGTCGCTCCCCATGTAAAACGACTCGTTCCACACCGGATTGAGCGTCTTCGGCCTGTATCCGGTTCTGTGCACCTGTCCCTTGATCGGTAGCCCCGCGTTGGTGACGAAGGTCACCTTGACGTACGGATCGGACGTATCCCCGGCGTCCATGGCGAGTAAGTGCGCACCGGATTCAACCTTTATCCTCAAGAAGAGCCCGCGCAGACAGCTCACCCAACGAACGTCGACGAAGATGGACCCCGCGTCTTTGGCGACGTGGGATCGTCTCGGCGACGCGAACATCGCCTTTCCGGTTTCGCCGAGTTCGTATAACACCCTCGATACCGATTCCGACGTGATCAACGGTGACGGTAATCTCGCATCAGTCGTCGGCTCGCTCGTCGTCGGCTCGTCGTCACCACTCACCGTCGCCGCCTCTTCGCCAGTTTCCCGCGTCGACGCCGCGGCCGCGTCCGTCTTCTCCGCCGCGCCCATGCGCATCGCCCAGTGCCTCGCGCTCGCCAGATTCTCCAGCATGTCGTTCAGTTCATCTCGTTCGCTCTCCCCGACGCGTCTCGCCCACGCGCTCGATCTCGGTCGCATCTCGTCGTCGGAATCGTCCTCGCCGACGCGTTCGTCCGACGAATCGTAGTCGTCGTCCGAGTCGCTCTCCATCAGTAACACGTTCCTACGAACGTTGCGCTGCAAGCGTCCGAAAAAGCCGAGCTCAGCGACGCGTCGAAGCAATCGCGCGCGCCTGCGAGAGGGACGATGGAGACCGGCGCCGTCGGTCAGTTTTTCAGATTTTTCGCCGTCGACGCGCATTCAATCCAATCCGACCCGAAGATCATAATCGCGTCCGTGGCGCGCGCGCGCGCGTCGCGTTCACGGCGCCGAGTCACCGACGCGATGTAAAAAACATTCGGTGAGCCTCTGGGCGCGACGCGCGCGGCGTTTGAACGCGACGACGACGAAAAAAGACGACTCGCGCGTACCTCGCTTCAGAATTCACATCATCGTTTCGGGAAGCATCCTCGCCGCGCTCGGCGTCCGCGCGCTCGATCGCGGCGCTCGGCGACGACATGGGGCGGCGCGATCGGTCGCGCGCGCGCGGTCGCGTCGACGCGGTCGCGACGCTCGCGGTGCGGTCTGACGGGGTCCGGGACAGGAATCGTCCCGCTCGTGTTGTATTTTACAGTTGGGCGGCTCGCGACGAAACGAAACGAGCCTCTACGACTAGTGATGCGTTCTGACGCGCGCGCGAACGTCCGAGAGGATGCATGAACATACCGATGGATCGCCGCGCGCGATGGCGCGCTCGGACCACAGATGACGCGTGGACACGCGAACGTCTCTGCGGAGCTCGCGGAGCGCGACGGAGACGTTGTGAAGCGCGGCGGCGCGAGACGGATCGAGACTCCGCGTCACCCCGGGAAGGGAAACGCGATAGAAACGCTCGACGATGTCGCACAGAACGATACCTCGGCGGAAGACGTCGGTGAAGACGTCGACGGTGCGCGTGGTGGGGTCATCGGCGACGGCGGCGGAGACGTCGCGAGGCCAGAATTTTTGACGAGCGAGCCATCGAACGTGGTCGGCGGCGTCCTCTGGGTCCACGGTGATCTCGCGCGCGCTCGTCGGTGAAAGAATGTCTGTTTTTGTCGGCGTCGGACGGCGTCTCGGACGCGGTCGCGCCGTCGGCGCGGAGGACGCTCTCTCTCTCTCGCGCGCCGAAGATATTTTCACTCGGAAACTCTTCGTCGCCGCTCGCGCGTCGTCGAACGTTCGCGCCTCGGCCGCGCTCGGGGGCGTTTCACTCGAACGGCGTCGCCGCGCGGCGTCGAAGTCCGGCGCCCCGTACCCGTCGACGTCCGGCACGTACGGCGTACGCGCGTCCCACGGTTTCTTCGGTCGCGGCGGCAAACCGTCCATGAAAACGCGACAATCCTCCAACACTCCGACGATGTTCAACTCCCCGGTCGTCGTCAAAAACCGTCGCGACATGTTCCGCACGCGCAACAACCGCTCCACCGCTTTCTTTCGATTCGCCTCGCGCGTCGCCTCCGTCTTGGGTGACCGAAACACGCCGAGGACGGGCGCGCCGTCCATTTTTTCCACCAAGTCGCACAGGGACACTCCGTCCGCGAACGCCGTCTCCAAGTCCCCTCGCGCGTGTCTCGACGATACCACGCCTCCTACACGTCGCACCCATCGCATCAGACTCTTCTTCAACAGTCTCGTGTCCTCCTCCGAGTACGGAAGCGCGCCGTCCGGCGGCACGTTTCGTCGAACGCGCGCGAGCGTCGTCTCTTTCTCTCTCGCCTCCGACTCGCGAGACACCGACGACGACGAGCGCGCGGCGGACGACGACGATGTTCGCGCGCCGCTCTCGCGCGCCTCTCGCGTCGCCGCCGCGCCGGCGTCATCCACCTCGTCTCCTCGACCCATCGTCCCGTTCGATGTCCCGCGCGCCGTCGCGCGCTGCACCGCGCGCGCGGGCGTCGCGAACGCCGACGACGCCGCGAGCGTCTCGAGCGCGCTCGGTCGCGTCATGATGCGCGCGCCGCGCGCTCGCGCGCGCCGCGCGCCGCGCGCTCTGGCGCCCAGTCGATCGACGCCCCGAACGCGTCCCCGACAATCGTCAGACGCTCGCGCGCGCCCCGGTCGCTGACTCGTCGTCGACGCGGCGACGGCCGACGACGCGCGGACGACATGAACGCGGGCGCTGAAGCTCACGCGTACGGTGCCTCGGTGGACGAGACGTCGAGCGCGTACGACCGCGCGCGCGCCCAATTTGAGCGCCGTGTACAAAATCTTTTAGATAAGTCCGTGCCCCACCGCGTCGAGCGATGGTCGGGATACGCCTTGGTGGCGTTCCTGTACCTCGTGCGCGCGTACTTCTTGCGCGGGTACTACATCGTGACGTACGGCCTCGGGATTTACAACCTTAACCTGCTCATTGGATTCTTGAGCCCGCAGCGAGATCCCGAGTCGTTGCGCGCGGGCGGCGACGACGCGGACGGGCCGAGTCTACCGACGAGGAACGAGCAGGAGTTTAAGCCGTTCGTGAGACGGTTGCCGGAGTTTAAATTTTGGTGGATGAGCCTGAAATCGATAGGGACAGCGTTCGTGATGACGTTTTTGCCGATGTTCGACATTCCCGTGTTTTGGCCGATTTTGTTGATGTACTTCATCATGCTCTTCTTCATGACGATGAAGCAGCAGGTGAAGCACATGATCAAGCACAAGTACGTGCCGTTCACGACCGGGAAGCCGAAATTCGCGGCCGGGGCGCCGGGGGCGGGTCCGGGAGGGTTAAAGAATAACGATTGATGAGTGAAGCGCGCGCTCGCGCTCGGGCAGGCGTCTCGACGCGAATAGCCGCGTCCATCGGGATCGTCCCGACGGCGAGAGACGCGCGACGTAGTTTGATTGTTCCCTAAATATGATTCCACCACTAGTTTCTATAATCTTTACCCGCGTTCGCGTTCGCGCGCTCACGCCGCCGTCGCCTTCCACAAGCCGTCGTTGAGGTAGTGCACCAAGTCGACGCCTATGCCCTTATTGACGCTCTTAATGTCCGCCGTGCTCATCTTCGTGATACCGATCGCCAATGCGTGTTCCTTACCCTCCGCGAAGATGGCCACGGGCTCGTCCTCGTCGCACTCGTCGTGAATCGTCGCGCCCGCCGACGTCAACCCGGGACACATGATGTTTGCCCCCGAAATCACAAACTTAATCGCCCCCTTATCCACGCGAAGTTTGGGCATCATGTCGGGATACTTGTGAAGCAACCGAAGGGTGGGAAAGTACGGCCCGTCGCGCTGATTGAAGAAGAGCGGTTCGTCGTCCACGAGGACGACGCTGACTTTGTTTTCGCACTTGCCCAAAACCATCGTCGACTTTTTGGGAATGAGGTCGTCGAGCACGTCGTCGAGGGCCGGGTACTGATCGGAGATCTTCGCCCGGATCCCGCGTTGGACGCTCGATTTGAGCTGTTGCGTGCCGTCGACGCTGTATTTGCGGAACATGACGGCGCGAGGTGACTTTTGGGCTCGCTGAAGAGTGAAGCCGAGAGACGCAACCTCGCGCAAGTCGACCGAACGCTCTCGGCGAAAATGATGAATGCGCTATTAAAAAATCGTAGTCATGGCTAATCAATCGTGTTGGTCGAACGATTCAACGCCCAAATCCTCGGCGGATTCGATGGACGATGGATACATGTCGGTCGAGTCGGCGGACGGCTGACCGCTGAGCGCGCCGCCTTCGGCGTACGCGCCGAGCGCCCCTGAACCCGCGCCGACGACGAGACGCATGTGGTTTCCGTCGGAGGACGCGGTCAAATTTGCACACGTGAGTAAACCTTCGATGCCCTTGAGCGTGTACATGTAGCCGTCGCCGTCTTCGTTTTCCGCGGGTCCCATGCCGGCGCCGGAGGCGTTCACCGCTCGCACGTGGACGCATCCCTGCGGAGCGTCGTCCTCGTCGGATTCCTCGCCGTTTTCGTTGAGTGGGAAGTAGGCGGCGGTGGAGAGTAACAAACCACCGCCGTTCATGCCGTCTAATTTGAGATACTGTAAACCTGCGATCGGGGCTTCGCAACCGTCGATGACGGGCACGTTTGGAAGCAAGCGCGGCATCGCTCCGGGGTTGGACAGTGAGTGCACCTTGACGTTCGAGGAGAAGTCACCCGCGAAGATGACGCCTTTCGGTCCCGGGCACACGGCGTACACTCGCCGGCGATGTTCCGTCATCGTGGCTACGGCGACGTGTTGACGCGCGTCCCAGACTCGAACCGTGCCGTCGGCGCCGCCCGAAACGTAAAGCGTCGCCCCGCCCTCGGACCAATCGTACGTGCACATGGACGTGATTTCGCCCTCGTGACCGCGCAGAGTGCACTTCTTGACGCCCTTTTCGGCGTCCCACAACATGACCGCGCCACCGCGAGAACCGACGGCGACGGTCTGCGACGACCAGTCGACGCAACCGCTCGCGATGTTCTCAAATGCGTAGATGCGACTTCGTTGCGAGCGCTTCTTGACATCCCAGATGCGCACCGTGCAATCGCGTCCACCGGAGATGGCTAAGTGTTCGTGATCTTCGCGCGAGTCCACGCTGAGAAACTCGACGTTGTCGTTGTGCTGGCCCGTCATCGGACTTCCTCCGCGCAGACCCTTCACCGGATCCCAACTCCACGTTCGCAACGTACCGTCCCACCCACCGGTGATCCAATCGTCACCGCGAGAGCCGATGCACGAGACGAGCTCGTTGTGCGCGTGCGAAGCGTCTTCATCCACGCGCGCGACGCGGAACGAAGGCGGGTTGACGCCGCTCCCTCCCCACGCACCGCCGAAACTCGAACTCAAGCGACGACGCAGCGCGAGAGATGGCGTTAATTCCCCCTCCTCGAGCGCCTCCGCTGTTCGTCTCGACGACGTTTCCGCGCTCTTCGCCGTCGCGGTGCTCGCGCTCGTCGCGTTACTCACGGCGCTCAACTGCGAGAGCAAATTATTGCCGCGTCCCTCGACGTCGCTCGCCGAGGTGGGCGAGCGCGACGACATCTCGTTCGCCGTGTTGCGAGCAGATAAAATTTCCTCAAACTCCTCGACGGCGGCGCGCTCCTTGGCGACGCGAGCCTCCGTCTGCCTGACGCTTCGCGAACTGTGCGACACGCGCAAAACCTTGATGCCGATGAACTTCATCACCGTGTCGTAAAACGCGTACACCGCGAGCATGATGCCCGCGAACGCGAGATCCATCTGATGACAAAACCAATCCAACGCATTTTGGTACTCGCGCTCGTCCACCTCACCGAGACTCTTCGCGCGCTCCAACTGACTCGCGGGCGTCTTCGGCGTTTTCGGCGTCTTTGGCGCCCTCGGTCTCGGCGGCGACATGGGTAACCTTCCGTGCAACGGCGGCCGCATCTGTCCAACCTCCGCGGGAAACGACCGCACCTTCAACAACGGCGAAATCTCACCCTCCTCGCGCTCGTCCTCGTCGTCCGTCGCCTCCTTCGCCTTCGCCTTCGCCTCCTTCGCCGCGCTCGCCCTCGCCCCACCCTTACCCCCACCCCCTCGTCCACCCTCATCATCGCTCGCTCCCGTGCTCACTCCTCCCAGCACCCGCAGCGCCGCGCTCGTCCTTCGCGCTCGTCTCGCCCGTCTCTTCGCGCGTCTCCTCGCGTCTCTCGCCTCCGCGCTCCCGTCTCCCCTTTCCCCCTCCGTCGCTCCCACCGTTCGCGTCGGCGTCCTCACCGGCGCGATGACGCTGTACGCGTTCGTCCCGGCCCCGCGCGCCGTCGACGCGTCTCTTCGCGCGCCGTCGTCGCGCGATTGACGCCGAGACGTCGCCGCGCGTTTGCCGTTGACCGTTTGCCACTCGTCCGCTGAATCCGCCTCGTTCGGCGCGCCGTCACCGTCGTTCATCGCGCGCGCGCGCGGTGACGGCGTCATCGGGGACGACACCGACGCGTCCGCCTCCTCGGGTTCGTCGTCGCGCGTCGAGCGCGCGCGCGACGACGAGAATGCCTCGTCGTCGGACGGCATGCGTCGAGTGACGCGGACACCCACCATTGTGTGTGCGTAGACGCTATGTGCGCGTATGTGTGTACGTGAACGTGAGATGGGCGTGTGTGAGACTGCGTAGAGGTTACATGTCCGAATACGCCACTTTGTATCGCGCAAAAAAAACGCTCCGCGCCGAGCGTTTCGTCGCGCGCGCGACGACGCGCGAGCGCGCGCGCGCGTCGCCGCGAACTCGCGCGCGCGTCTCCCGCTCGCCAACTCGCGCGAGGGAATTTTTATTTTCACCCTCGTCGGCGAACGACCATGGTCGTCGACGTCGATCGCGCGTCCCCGCCGACGCCGACGCCGACGCCGACGGTGACCAAGTGGTCGCAACGCCGAGGACGAATCACGCTTCGATACGACGCGCGAGACGTCGCGGACGCGCGCGTGGAGGTGACGCGCGCGAATAATCCATCCGGTGGATCCCTCGTGCGCGTCTCCTTCACCGCGATCGATTCGACGCGCGCGGGAGAGACCGGCGAGACGTCGTCCGCGCGTCCCGCGCGGTGCCGACGAGACGTCTCCCTCGAACTCTACGGCGCCGTCGCCGACGCGTCGCGCGCGGAGACCAAGATCACGGATCGATCGTTGACCGTGACGCTTCTCAAGACGAACGCCGACGCCTCGCATTGGCCGAGATTGACGCTCAGCGCGGTGAAGACGCGTCTCGTCGTCGTCGATTTCGATTCCTGGCTCGACGAGGACGACGAGCGCGCCGCCGAGGCGGCGTTTAAGTTTGACTTGCACTCGCTCGAACACATCGGGAATTACGAGGATAAGGCGCATTATTTTCCCGACGTGCGCGACAGCGACGACGACA
>MDTD01121472.1_pt1 | contig 15488 bp, 16 predicted proteins | sample 811221 | NCBI WGS metagenome assembly MDTD01 (sample SAMN05326646, study PRJNA326480) | marine metagenome | isolation source: seawater | place: Pacific Ocean: South West | collected 2011
ATGGTGACCGTTTAGCACAAAAAATTCTTGGCGAAAAAGAATTCAAAAGCATCAGTGGGACATTTTCTGCCAAACAGTTAGCAACTCAGTTCGCTGTAAAAGAGGCTACTGTTAAGGCCCTAGGCGTGGGATTTCGAGGCGGAGTCTCTCCATCAAATATTCACCTGGATTATAACCGACTAGGTAAACCCTCTATCCGAGTTTCAGATAAAGCGGCAGAATTGTTCGAAAAAAATACGATTAGGAAAACCTTCGTTAGCATATCCCATGATAAAGAATTAGTACTGGCTTTTGTTGTGCTGGAAAGCTCACTAAAATCGTAAAACAGGTTTTTAGCAACCTATGCTTACTCTCTATTCCCATCTTGAGCGCTAGATTCGTTGTTGCTAGAAGGTTGCGAAAAACTATCATCTCTCATTCCACTATCGTCACTAGAAGGCTTTTCTTCACGCATATTTTCTCTTTCGTTTCTTCTGTCAATCGCCTCAGACTGAACTTCCTTTTTCTCCAAATTGTCTAATTTTGGAATCTCGGCAGAACTATTCTTGGGTCTATCTATCGCGGGATTGTTACTAATTTGTTTTTCTTTAATGGCCTCCTCTGACCTATTATTGTCCCTCATATCTCTATTCCGATTATCGCCTCTTTTAGAAGGAGCGTCCTGGGGTCTTCTTTGATCTTTGTTGTGCCCCCCTCTAGAGTTTCTCCTTTGATCCCGCGAATATTTACGATTTTCAGGCTTACGCCTCCCATGCCGTCGGCCTCTATTTGGACTGTTATTCCTCGCCTTTCTGTTATTTTTACCTATTCCTAGGAGACCTACCAAGAAACGCCAAATGCTATTACCACCAGACCGAGCTTTTCTTCTATGATGAGGGCGAATATCTGTCACTTCTTTAACTGCCGGCTCTTGCCTTTGTTTTCCTTCTCCCACTCCCTTCTGTAAAAGGGGACTCTCTTCCACCTCGAGGAGCTTAAAACTGTCTCCAGATTTAGACCCTACATCTTGCTCTCTCAATCTTTGGATTTTGAAGTGAGGGGTTTCCAAATTGGAGTTAGGTATGAGTAGAAGCTCCGCATTTTGTCGAGTTTCTATACTCGAGATATCCTGACGCTTCTCGTTCAGCAAAAAGGTAGCGACATCCATCGGGACTTGGGTAATAACTTTAGCGGTTGAAGATTTCATAGCCTCTTCTTCGATTAACCGTAAAACACTCAAGGCTGTCGACTTAACCGTTCTGATGGACCCAATTCCCAAACACCGAGGGCACACTTCTTGACTGCCCTCTGCCAATGAAGGCCTTAGTCTTTGTCTGGAAAGTTCTAACAAGCCGAATGATGATATTCTACTTATCTGTACTCTGGCGCGGTCTATTTTGACGGAATCCTTAAGCCGATTTTCTACTAGCCTTTGATTTTTTTGGCTAAGCATGTCAATAAAGTCAACAACAACTAAACCTCCCAAATCCCTTATTCTAAGTTGTCTTCCTATCTCTTCAGCGGCTTCTAAATTAGTTTTATATGCTGTCTCCTCTATATCCGCTCCTTGAGTTGCTTTCCCTGAATTAATATCGATTGTAGTCAAGGCTTCAGTTGTTTCTATTACTATAGAACCACCGCTATTGAGTTCAACCGTCCTGCTGAAAGCAGACTCAATTTGACTTTCTATTTGATACCTAGTGAAAAGAGGAACGCTATCTTCGTGCAGCTTGAGTAATGACAGATTGTGAGGCATTACCTGCTCCATGAAGCGTTTTGCGACGTTAAAGGACTCTAAATCATCGACAATTATCTCGCTTACATCGTTTCTCAAGTAATCCCTGATGGCCCGTATAATGACATTTCGCTCTTGATAAATGAGAAAAGGAGCGTTTTTTCCGTCGGAAGCGGATTTAATAGCGCTCCAAAGTTTTTCGAGATAATCTAGATCCCACTGCAAATCCTCGGTAGACTTTCCAACGCCAGCCGTTCGTAGAATAAGTCCAAAATCGGCGGGGATATCCAAGCTAGCCATCGCAGTTTTAGCGGCATCTCTATCGCTGCCTTCTATCTGTCTCGAAACACCACTCGCTCTCGGATTGTTTGGCATTGCAACAAGATACCTTCCAGCAAGACTTAAGTAAGAGGTAAGAGCCGCTCCTTTAGAGCCCCGTTCTTCTTTTTCTACCTGAACAATTATATCTTGTCCGTCTTTGAGAAGATCCTTAATGTTATACTTGCTGTTAGGAGTTCTAGTTTTTTCAGCGAGGTATTCCTTCGCGATCTCCTTCAAGGGTAGAAATCCATGTCGATCAGCTCCGTAGTCGACAAAGGCAGCTTCTAAACTCGGTTCTGTGCGTATAACACGTGCTTTATAAATGTTTGATTTTTTTTGTTGCCGATTTGTGGCTTCTATATCCAGATCATAAAGCCTTTGTCCGTCAACCAAAGCGACTCGCAATTCTTCGGCTTGCGTCGCGTTGACAAGCATTCTTTTCATTTTGATTCTGTCCTTACAAACAACAACACGTCGAGTAGTAGGGAACTAATTCCCCCGGCTGCGTAGCGGTTTCTTCAACGACTGTAATTTGTTCTTTCGACCCTTCAATCAAAGCACATTGAGCGATTGGAGGGCACAATTAATATTTCTGTGAATTTTGGGGAGTTTGCGCGCTTTATCGTACCTAAGAGTACGTGACCTCGAAATTTTTGATTCCTCATCACCGGGAGGCCTCGAGCTACCGGGCCCCTTAAAACATATCACTGAGAATTTCACTTATTTATAACAAGAAGAAAGTAGTTCCCTAGTCTCAGTCTTATGTTTATTCTTCGTTCGGAAGAAAGTGGTTATAATGTTAAGTAGGAGCGCTTAATTTTGCTAACAAATCCCTTTAAACAATTCACTCCGATCAACACTATATCAACCTTGTACCTTACGAGCAATCGCAAAACCACGAAAGATTAGACACTAAGATGAATGATTTTTTAAAAAAATTGATGATTAATCTAGAAAATGATGGTAAAAGATTAGATAACTTAATGTTTTTAATAGCAAAAAAAACCCCCAAAAGCCTCATATATAAGTTGATAAGAAAAGGTCGTATTAAGGTTGACGGAAAAAGATCAAATCCCTCAACAAAACTCAAAGCAGGCAACACTATCGATTTTCCTAGCTACCTAGCGTCTGAGCCCAACAGAACCTCTCCACCAAAAGGACTAGTCAAGCTTATAAATGATTCTGTACTCTATGAAAATGATGAGGTACTGTTGATAAACAAACCTTGTGGTTTGGGCAGTCATTCAGGCACCGGTTTAAAATTCGGCCTCATAGAGTTGGCTAGACACGTGCGAAAGGGTATCCCCAAACTCGACTTAGTTCATCGGCTAGACAGAGATACCTCTGGATGTTTATTGCTAAGCAAGGATCTAATTACCCTCCGCATATTGCACGAGATATGGTCCACTAAAAAAGTAGAAAAAATTTATATCGCGTTATTTAAAGGACGTATAAGGGAGGATTTAAAAGAAATAGAGGTTAATCTCGAAATTGCGAGAGGAGCACTCGGCGAAAAAAGGGCCTTTGCTGTGGGACAAAAGAAAGCTTTGACATCAATTTTAGAAAAAAAATATATAAAAGACAATACTTTAGCAACCCTCAGGCTGGACACTGGTAGGATGCATCAAATCAGAGCACACGCCCGGTACGTAGGCCACCCGCTTGCAGGAGATGACAAATACGGAGATAGAGATTTTAACAAAGCTTTGAAAAAAGAAGGGCTATCTCGACTTTTCCTTCACGCTTCACGTATAAAAATAAACAGTGAAAAACTAAAAATCAATGTTAAAGCCCCGTTGCCGATTGAATTGAGTAGGGTGCTTTCAAACTTTGAGCAATAAGTAAACGTTTCAAAACTACACTGGAAACTCAAATGACACTAAGAAAAAGGGACCTGAACAGGTTATTCAAACGACAAAAACCGCCTTTGGAAGAGCAGATAACTAGAGAAATTCTTGGGGAAATGCGCGCAAAGCGCCGGTGGGGTATCTTTTTCAAGATAAGCTTTCTGGTGTACCTAACTGTTCTGATTGCTCTTTGGACACCCAAAGGCTCGGAGATTCAGATAGGCGAAGATTCTACGATAACTGGACTTGTGCGACTGGAAGGCGTGATCGGAGCAGACGGAGTAGGGGGGGTGAACGACACCATCAAAGATCTTAGAAGGGCATTCAAGGACGATCGGACTAAAGCGATTATTTTGTCAATTAATAGTCCTGGAGGAAGCCCCGTTCAATCAAGTAACGTTAGCCAGGAAATCAAAAGGTTGAGGGAAGATTTCCCCAAAAAGTTAATATATACAGTAATCGAGGACATTTGTGCCTCTGGGGGATATTTCGTAGCCAGTGCAACCGATCGAATCTTTGCAAATGAATCTAGCCTAGTGGGCTCAATAGGAGTCAGGTTCGATTCTTTTGGGTTCGATAGATCATTAGATAGGTTGGGCATTGAAAGAAGATTAATTACCGCTGGTACCCATAAAGGAATGTTGGATCCATTTCTACCGATTAAGGAAGACGAGCTTAAACACATAGAAACTCTCCTTGCAGAAATCCATAAACAGTTCATAAATGCTGTGAAAGCTGGCAGAGGTGACAAGTTGAAACCTTCCTTGGAAGATTTATTTACTGGAAAAATATGGACAGGGAAAAGAGGAAAAGAACTTGGACTGGTGGATGAATTGGGCTCAATAGAGCACGTAGCAAAATACGTGGTTAAAGCTGAGAAAATAGTGGATTTCACAAGACAGAAGTATCCTTGGGAGGATAGCCTCGGACTACATTTAAAGAGTGTTCTCTATAGTTTGCAAAATCTGCCAATCTGGTAGACAGGTCGTTTAGCTATACATGATTTGATCTTTTTACTATAATCCACCGAGTGAATGTTGATAGAAAAGCCACCAAGTTGGCTCTCTCAGACCTAAAGGGCACCTCCGGTGAGCTTGTTGGGACTTTATCAGCGGCTGAGTTTATTAGAATACCGACGGAAATTGCTCTGGTTAAAGATGTTAACTATCGGTTTAATTATCAAGTAGTTGAAGATAAAATTAAGATCCAACTTGAATGTGTTGGGAAGTTCAAGACCGAATGCCAGAGATGCCTTGAGAAGTTTACATTTTCCGAAAAAGTCGAAGTAAGTGATAGCCTACCATTCGACAAGCTAAAAAAAACGGCCGATGAGGGATTTCTTTTATACGAAAACGGAGAAGTTGACCTAGTAAAAACATTGGAAGACGAATTTTTGTTGTGTCTGCCAATGGTGCCAAAACATGATATTGATGATTGCGACCTTAAGGTAATTGAAGCAGTGGACTCAGAACTTGAGAGGAAAAAGACACCTTTTTCGATATTGAAAGATTTACTATGAATCGTTTTCGAGGGAAAATGATAAAATAATGTGATGGAGACTAAAGATTATGGCCGTTCAACAAAATAAACCCACACCGTCTAGACGGGGACACAGAAGGTCACATGACTCCTTGAAGCAGTCGGCCCTTTCGGAAGATCAGACCACCGGGGAAAAACATCGCAGGCACCATATCTCCAGTGATGGCTTTTACAAAGGTAAACAGGTCATTCCAGAACTGGAGAAATAAACTTCTCCTATAAGCCCAAAGCTACCATTCACGCGTTTAATTTGAAGCCAGTTATTAGATGAAAATAGCAATAGACGCTATGGGTGGAGATCATGGTCCTGCCGTCACCTTAGCTGGTTTATCTAGCTCTATTTCTATTCATCCAGATTTAGAAGCAATGGTATTCGGTTCAGAAGATAAAGTCTTACCATTTTTAAAGAAATATGCCCTGTTGAACAATGACAGAATAGACTTTGTCCACACGACTGAAATAGTTAAAATGGATGATAAACCGGCTGTCGCTCTTCGTTCCAAGAAAGATTCCTCTATGCGACGCGCAATCGATGCGGTAAAGAATGGAAGCTGCGGTGCATGTGTTAGTGCCGGCAATACTGGAGCGCTAATGGGTATTGCTAGATTTGTTCTAAAAACGATGCCCGGTATAAACAGACCGGCGATATGCGGAACAATGCCTGGTATAAAAAAAAGTACAAAACTTCTCGATTTAGGTGCCAACGTAGATTGCAGCTCAGAAGACTTGTTAGGATTCGCAATAATGGGCTCTGTTTTGGCTCGTTACACGTCGGAAATCGAAAATCCCACCGTTGCGTTGCTGAATATAGGGATGGAAGAAATAAAAGGAAATGAACAAATCAGAAAGGCCTCTGAAATTCTAGAGGGGAGCCATATTAATTATATTGGTTATGTTGAAGGGGATGATATTTTTAAGGGAACGGCAGATGTGATTGTTTGTGATGGTTTTATAGGAAATATAGCCCTAAAATCAAGCGAAGGTGTAGCAAATATGTTGAGTAGTGTGGCCAAAGAGGAGTATCGCAAAAATCTTATTACAAAGATGAGCGGCTTCCTGTCCCTACCGGTTTTAAGGAATTTAAAGAAAAGACTTGATCCCAGAAGACATAATGGTGCCAGCCTACTAGGGCTTAAGGGTACCGTTGTAAAGAGTCACGGGAGTGCCGACGAACTATCTTTTGCGAATGCTATTGAGGTGGCACACTATGAATCGACTCGCAAAATACCCCATCAAATAGGTGATTTGATGGGAAAACGGTAGTCACAGAGTTTAAACTGGTTAAACAAAATAGGTAATAATATGGGATCCGTCGCGTTTATTTTTCCCGGACAAGGCTCTCAGTCTTTAGGGATGTGCAACTCGATTGAAGAAGAAATATTGGCGGTGAAAGATAGATTTGAGGTCGGCTCAGATATATTGGGGGTTAACCTCTGGCAACTGATAAAGGAAGGACCAGTAGAAAAGCTTAATCAAACCAAATACACCCAACCTGCCATGCTCGCTAGTAACGTCGCTTTCTACGATATTTGGAAAAAACTGGGTGGCGAACAAGCTGATGTGATGGCTGGGCACAGCTTAGGTGAGTACGCGGCATTAGTTTGCGCAAACATACTTGACTACGAAGAAGCCATGTCTCTTGTTATTAAACGTGGGATCCTGATGCAAGAAGCTGTCCCCAAAGGCATTGGCTCTATGGCGGCAATTATGGGATTGAATGAGGAGGCATTAAACGCTGTCTGCAAAGAGGTGAACGATAAAAAAGGCGACCTCGTTGTAGAATGTGCGAATCTAAATACAGAGGAACAAATAGTTATTTCCGGATATTCTAAGGCGGTCGCAGTGGCAAGCGAACTAGCCTTGGAGAGAGGAGCTAAGAGAGCTCTTACTTTGGATGTAAGTGTACCCTCTCACTGTAGTTTGATGAAAAAGGCGTCTTCTGAATTTGCCAAACACATTAACAAGGATTCGTTTGAAATAGGTCCAATTTCAGTCGTTCAAAATGTGGACGCTGAGGTTTGTAAATCTTCCCAAACCATTACTGATTTACTGGTGAAGCAACTCTATTCCCCCGTGCGATGGACGGACACGATTAATAATCTTAAAAAATACGGTTGTAAAAAAATATACGAGTGTGGACCAGGCAAGACATTAACGGGTTTAAATCGGCGCATTGATCGAAAATTAGAGGCCGTGGCTCTGAATAGTCTAGAGGCTCTCAAACAGCATTCTCAAAATAAAACATAAAAGGTTACGAAATGAATTCAAAAAGGCTTGCTCTAGTTACTGGTGCAACTAGAGGGATAGGTTTAGCGATCACTAAAAATCTCTTGCGTTCGGGCATTTCGGTAATCGGAACGTCGAGAGAAAAAGCTAGTTTGAGACAAACCGTCGAGGAGCTAAATACTGATATCGCTAGTTTACATCCAATGGAATTAGACATCACAAAAAGTGAATCTGTCCAAGGTTTCTTGGAACGATTAAGTAATCAAGAGCTTGTACCCAACATACTGGTGAATAACGCTGCTATCGTAAGAGATAATCTTTTAATTAAAATGAAGGATGATGAGTGGAATGATGTGATAAATGCCAATCTAAATTCTGTTTTTTTTCTAACTCGAAATCTGGTGAGACCGATGTTGAAAGCTAGGTACGGTCGTATAATCAATATATCGTCCGTCGTTGGTTTGTCCGGAAATGCTGGACAGTGTAATTATGTTGCTGCTAAAGCTGGACTTGTAGGGTTTACCAAATCTATAGCTTTAGAGGTTGCCAAACGGGGAGTAACTGCAAACGTTATAGCGCCTGGATTCATTGACACGGATATGACCCGTTCATTGAGCGAAAGTCAAAAAAGCGCCATAATCAGCCAAATACCGGCTAAAAAAATCGGAAAGGCCGATGATATAGCCGCCACAGTTGCCTTCCTTATATCTGAAGAAGCGAACTACATCACAGGAGAAACGATTAATGTGAATGGCGGGCTATTAATGAACTAGAGGAAAATTTTGAAGTATGTTTTTAAAGTGATAGAATAGCGCCTCTTTCATTTTGAGATAGCTCAATGGGGGGACGGTCACGTTTAATCGAATTTCTACCGTTAGTAAGAGGTTGCCGCCTGATTTGGTGGCCTTCGCAAGCGGTAGCATTTAGGAGGAACTTTTAGAAATGAGTAGCGTTGAAGAGCGTGTTAAAAAGATTGTAGTTGAACAACTTGGGGTCAAAGAGGACGAAGTTTCCAACGAAGCGTCTTTTGTGGATGATTTAGGGGCTGACTCTCTGGATACGGTTGAGCTAGTGATGGCTCTGGAAGAAGAATTCAAAACCGAGATACCAGACGAAGAAGCGGAAAAAATCACCACTGTCCAGCAAGCAATCTCCTATATTGACGAACACCTAGTGGCTTAATTAAGGTCTAAGCTTTGCTCTGAAAACCGAATGCCTAATGAATGCATTCCAAGAGAGAGCCGGCCTATACCCTAAGAGGATAAACATCTGGTATGCGTAGAGTAGCCGTAACCGGCCTAGGGCTGGTAGCTCCAAATGGAAACACCGCCCCAAAATCTTGGGAAAATACGAAAGCTGGGATAAGCGGCATAGGCCCAATAAAATCCTTTGATGCTTCGGACTTCCCGGTACGAATAGCTGGAGAAATCTCTGATTTTGATGTTACAGACTATATTTCTGCAAAAGATTCAAAAAAAATGGATCCGTTTATACACTATGGGCTCGCCGCTAGCATTCAAGCAATTGAAGATTCAGGGGTAGAGGTGAGCGAACAAAATGCCCATCGATTTGGAACAATCATAGGATCTGGCATTGGAGGGTTACCAGGGATAGAGAAAGGTTATGAATCTTTTTTAAATGGCGGAGCTAAAAGAATTTCTCCTTTTTTCGTCCCGCGAAACATCATCAATATGGTCGCGGGCCATCTTTCAATAAAATATGGCATTACGGGTGTTAATTACGCTATTGTGTCCGCTTGCTCCACGGGAGCTCACTGCATAGGCCAGGCTGCTAGGACAATTGAACGAGGAGAACAAGATGTGATCATTGCTGGCGGTGCAGAATTTTCCACCTGCCCTATGGGTATAGGTGGCTTTGCCTCTGCGAAAGCTCTATCCACCAGAAACGATGCCCCCGAATCAGCAAGTCGGCCCTGGGATGCTGAGCGCGATGGATTTGTCTTAAGCGATGGAGCGGGAGTACTTCTTTTAGAAGAAATGGATATCGCCAAAAAAAGAGGCGCGAAGATATACGCCGAAATTACGGGTTTTGGAATGAACAGCGATGCCTATCATATGACTGCACCCTCACCTTCAGGAAAAGGGGCTGCTGCTTGTATGAAAATGGCACTAGAAGACGCCAAGGTCAACAAGGAAGAAGTGCAGTACATTAACGCGCACGGCACTTCTACCCCGGCTGGCGACAAAGCTGAGACGGATGCAGTCAAAACGCTTTTTGGAGATCATTCCAAAAAGCTTGCTATGAGTTCAACGAAATCCATGGTAGGACATATGTTAGGTGCAGCGGGAGGAGCAGAGGCTGTGTTTACTGTCATGGCCGTAAAAGATCAAATAGCCCCTCCCACAATTAACTATACTACCCCCGATCCTGAATGCGATTTAGATTATGTCCCCAACACTGCTCGTGATTTAAAAATTGACGTGGGAATCACCAATTCTTTTGGGTTTGGCGGTACCAATGGAACGCTCGTTTTTAGTCGATTCAAAGATTAGGAAAATATTCTGGGATTTTACTGTAAATTTTCTATTTTCTGAAATAGAGTGATCAAACCAAGAAACAGATGATAGATAACACCCTTAAAGGACTATTCTTGAAAGTCTTTATTGGACTGCTCTTAATTTCGATAATATCCACTGCCTTTTACTCCTACCATTTCTTGAATAAACAGCTTTTCCCGAACGCTAGTACCCTTCAAATTAAAGAAGGTACTTCACTGACTGGAGTTGTTGGGCAATTTTATGCAAACGAAATCGTGAGTGATCCTCTGACCACCCGAATATTGTTACAAGGTCTCGGATTTCAAAGGAAGCTGAGGGCCGGGGTTTACGATATAAGACCTGGAGAAACGTTGTTAGAACTGGTCAACAAAATATCTGAAGGCCAGGAAAAACTATTCTCATTTACGATAGTTGAAGGACTTAATTTTAATGATCTTATAAAAAATATGGAGAACACCCAAAGTATATCTTCTGAGGATATTTCAGAGCTGAGTGTGCTTGAATTAAGCGTTGCTCTAGGTATTGAATTTAGTTCTCCGGAAGGGTTATTTTTTCCCGATACCTACCACTATCCCTGGGGGACAACTGCTTTTTCTTTGTTAAGGATGTCAAAGAAAAAAATGGAGGCAATAATCGAGGAAGAATGGATAGATAGGAACCCTAACCTTGCTTTTTCCTCTAAGTACGAAGCATTAATCTTAGCGTCAATAATAGAAAAAGAAACGGCTAATCCAGCGGAGAGAACTATGATATCTGGAGTGTTTAGCAATCGTCTTTCAAAAAGGATGCGTCTTCAGAGTGACCCGACCGTCATCTATGGGCTTGGAAATTTGTACAATGGAAATCTAAAAAAAATCCACTTAAAACAATGGACGCCGTATAACACTTACAAAATAAAAGGATTACCACCCAGTCCGATAGCTATGCCAGGCAGGGATTCTATCCGGGCAGCACTTCAACCAAAAACGACCGATGCACTATACTTTGTTTCTAAAGGAAACGGATCACATATCTTTTCTTCTTCCCTGAAAGATCATAACCAAGCAGTAAATCGCTACCAGAGAAAACAATAATGGTCTCCGGTAAATTTATAACTTTAGAGGGGATAGAGGGAGTAGGGAAAACGACTGCGATCGATACCGTGACTTCCTTTTGTGAGAACTATCTAAATAAAAAAGTAATAAACACTCGAGAGCCAGGCGGTACTAAATTAGCCGAGCGCTTTAGAGACCTTCTGTTAGAAGAAACTGAGGAGCATCTGACCTCGAGAGCGGAACTCTTGCTATTTTTTGCAGGAAGAGCTCAACACATTTCAGAATTGATAGAACCTGCACTACAAAAAGGATATTTCGTAATAAGTGATCGTTTTATAGATGCGACTTATGCCTATCAAGGTGGCGGTAGAGGGGTCGATTTAAACGTGATAAAAACCCTAGAAAATATGGTGCACCCAAATTTGAAACCAGATTTGACCTTGCTTCTCGATGCTCCACTGGCTGTTTGTGCAAAACGGGTAAACTCTCGAAAATTCAAGGATCGCTTTGAACAGGAACAAGATGATTTTTTCGAAAAAGTACGAAATAGTTATTTACAGAGAGCGAACCAGGAGCCACAACGCATAAAAATAGTCAATGCAAATCAATCCATAAACGATGTTCAAAAATCCATAGAAAATGAACTATTAAAGGCATTTAATGAAAGTTGACTACCCGTGGTTAAATGAAGCTTGGAGATTCCTGATAAATTCAGAGGAAAAGAATAGACTAAGTCAGACTTATCTCTTCAGAACTCAGGAAAAATTAGGTACAGAAGCGCTCATTGACAAATTTGCCGAGGGTTTAATTTGCGAGAAGGAAGGACTAGATGCTTGCGGCATCTGTAAAAACTGTACCTTGCTTAACGCAAAAAGCTTTCCAGATTTAAAAAGGATTGAGTTGTCTGAAAAGCAAAATGTTATTCCCGTAGAGGATATCCGGGAACTCATCTCTTTTTTCTCAACGAAACCAGCTTTTGGAAGCCGAAAAATTGCGATAATTAATCCTGTAGAAAACCTTAATTTTTTCGCTGCCAATGCTTTACTAAAAATCATCGAAGAACCGCCAGTACATTCGTTTTTCTTGTTGAATTGGGAAACTCCCAGACCAGTACCAAGAACCTTGACAAGCAGGTGTACTCAAATTTCCATTCCTAGCCCTTCTAGAGAATCCTCTCTGAAATGGTTGGTCAGCAGAGGGGTGAATATAGAGGCATTTAATGGGGATGACAGTTTACTGGCAGGCTCGCCGGTCGAAATGCTAACTCAAGTCCAAAATAAACATCCCAGTTCATACATTTTAAAAGATGTATTTGGAGACATTCTTACCTTAAGTTATGGACAAAAAAATATTGTCAAACTATCTGAGAAATATCAATCAATCAACCCTATAACGCTATTAAAAACCTTAGAACTTCTTTGTCACACTATAGGTAATATTAAATTCTCTCACTTGCCGAGAAAGTTGCTCTTGTCAAAAAAACAAAATTTGAATTTGCAAAGACTGGCTAATAATTTAGACTTAACAAACGTTTTAGAATTCAATGCCTACCTTCTTGATATTAAATCAAAATGTTTAACGTCAGATGGCATTAAATGCAGTGACTTCATAGAACCCTTACTTTTTAAATTGATGGTATTGTTAGAATCAAAATATAATGAAAAATAGCGTCCTTTCCTTAACAATCAAAGACAAAAGCGCACTATATGCTGCATACATGCCTTTTTTGGAAAATGGTGGTCTCTTTATACCAACAAAGAAACTCTTTAGCTTGGGAGATGAAGTCTTCATGCTACTTACGTTAACTGACAGCAAAGAAAAGCTGCCACTAGCGGGGAAAGTAGTATGGATAACTCCAGAAGGTGCACAAGGGAATAAGACTGCAGGAGTAGGTGTGGAGTTTAATGAATTAGACAAAGGTGCTACGAAAAGTAAAATCGAACAGCTTCTAGCAGGCGCTCTTGGATCTGACAGAAAAACTCACACAATGTAGAGCTCTTCATTGAAAATTTAACCAAATACGAAGTATTCTTAAAATGAAATTGCTATGGGATTAGTCGATTCACACTGCCATTTGCCCCTGATATCAAAGTCTCCTGAAGGGATGGACATAATAGTGTCTGCAGCAAAGAACGAGGGTGTAGAACACATTCTGAGTGTTTCAATAGATCTTGAAACTTCCAATGATGTTTTAGAAAGTGCTAAGAGATACCTTAATGTTTCTGCTTCTGTAGGTGTTCACCCAAACTGTGGGCCAGAAAACTCTGAACCCAACCCGGACACCCTAATCGAACTTGGATCAAACGAGGAAATCATAGCAATAGGAGAAACAGGTTTAGACTTCTTCTTCGAAGGCTTCGATGTCGAACGTCAGATAAGGCAACTAAAAGCTCACATTTCAGCTGCAAGAGAATTAAAGAAACCGTTAATTATCCACTGTAGGGAAGCCGCTCCGACTCTTTTACCTATTCTCAAATCTGAGAAAGCCGATGAAATCGGAGGCATCATGCATTGTTTCGTTGATGACTGGGATGTAGCTTGTGAAGCAATGGATTTGGGGTTTCTGATCTCGTTTTCTGGAATCGTCACTTTCAAAAATGCTGAAAAATTAAGAGAGGTTGCTAGAAAAATTCCCGCCGATAAAATCTTGGTAGAGACCGATGCACCTTGGTTGGCTCCTGTCCCAAATCGTGGTAAAGAGAATCAACCCGCCTTTGTTTGTCACACAGCTAAACTATTATCTGAACTAAGAAATCAAGATTTTAACGAGTTCTCTCATCAAACTAGTTTGAATTTTTACAATTTGTTTCGTCTAAAGCCAGTAGGCTAAAACCAGTGCAATCGCTACAATTGAAAAAAACACGTAAATTTCATAAAATAAGAAGCGTGGAACTTTTTGGTTTAATCGAATAAGCTAGCGGTTTTTTCTATAGTCACTTTAGTGACACTCAATAAGTTTGGATAAAGCTGATTACGATACAAGGGTATGTTCTAGCTATTACGCTACCCTCAATCTTCTTAGCTTGGCAAATATTTGCCAAGCGAGAGACAAACGTTCCATAAAACTAATACTATTTAAGGTTGGTCCTATCTATGAGTGAATCTGCCGGAAAATTATTTCGAGAAGCAGTCGTTAAAAACAAGCCTCTCCAAGTGGTCGGAACGATAAATGCTTATTGTGCGATGATGGCTGAAACCCTTGGCCACAAAGCAATCTACTTATCCGGAGGAGGGGTTGCAAACTCCTCGTATGGACTACCCGATTTAGGTATGACATCACTGGATAATGTGCTAGAGGACGTGAAAAGAATCACTTCTGCATCCTCGCTACCCCTACTTGTAGACGTCGACACAGGGTGGGGGGGAGCTTTCAATATTGCTCGAACAGTTAAAGAAATGACTCGAGCGGGATGTGGAGCTATCCATATAGAAGATCAAGTTTCCCAGAAGCGCTGTGGGCATAGGCCAAATAAAGCAATAGTCAGTGAAAGCGAGATGGTTGATAGAATTAAAGCAGCAAGTGATGCAAGAGATGACGAAAACTTTGTAATAATGGCTAGAACGGATGCTCTAGCTGTGGAGGGACTAGCAGCAGCTATAGATAGAGCGGCGGCTTGTGTAGATGCTGGAGCGGATATGATTTTTCCTGAAGCCATGAAGGAACTAGCGGACTACAAGGCTTTTAGTGAGGCTGTACAGGTTCCTATATTAGCTAATATTACTGAATTCGGTAGTACTCCTTTGTTCGATATTACGGAGCTAGCTGGTGCAGGGGTACAAATAGTTCTGTATCCTCTAAGTGCGTTTCGGGCAATGAACAAAGCGGCGGAAGAAGTATATAAAGAGTTGCTTGCTCAAGGCACTCAAAAAGGTCTACTGAAAAAAATGCAAACGCGGGAAGAACTGTATGATTATCTTGGATATCATGAATTCGAAAAAAAACTTGATTCACTATTCGGTTCTGAACAGCTAAAAGATTGAACAAATAGCGGGGTGAGGGCAAACAAGATGGCAGAAAAAAAACTAAGTGGTGCAGGTCTAAGGGGTCAAAGTGCTGGAGAAACATCCTTGTGCACGGTAGGAAAGACAGGGGCAGGCTTAACCTACAGAGGGCACGACATTACAACATTAGCTGAAAAAGCCCAATTTGAAGAGGTGGCATTTTTATTGCTTTATGGCAAGTTGCCTAACAGGAAACAATTAGATCAATACAAATCTAAGCTGAAGGGCCTAAGAAAACTACCCGAGGCGCTCAAGGCCACACTCGAACTAATACCCAAATCAGCTC
>MDTD01076242.1_pt1 | contig 15485 bp, 14 predicted proteins | sample 811221 | NCBI WGS metagenome assembly MDTD01 (sample SAMN05326646, study PRJNA326480) | marine metagenome | isolation source: seawater | place: Pacific Ocean: South West | collected 2011
AAAGGAAAGCAAGGTTCAAAAAATGTGTGTGAGGATGACTGGGTCACATTTTCAAATTGTATAAAAGAAGAAAAGAAAGAAAACAAAAAATTTATTTTGGCAGCAGCTCAAAAAAAGTGTGAACAAAAAGCTGAAGAGACCGTGAGTGTTGAAGAAGTTCCAGAGCTGGAAATAGAAAAGGATAGTTGGTTTAATAAGTGTCTTAAAAGGTTTGAAGAGAAAACAGATAAACTAACAGAAGATCAGATAAAAGAGGGAAATAAATGGTGTAACAGAATGTTTGAAGAATTTGAGCATTGTGTGAGTGAGTCACCAAATAATGCCAATAGTGTTGAATTAAATATAAACAAGTGCCAGGATAAAATATACGCTAAAGAAAAAAGAAAGTTTCCAGAAAAAAAGCCTCGAAAAGAAAAAGAAGTAAGCGCTAACGTTGAAGAAATGATCCAATGGTTAGGTGATGATAATATTGAAAAGACGGATTTGAAAAAGGGTGATTATATAGAAATCGATTTAAATTCAAGTTTTCAATATGGTAGGCAAGTTGGTTGGCGTACCGGTTGGGCCCTCGAATTTAAGGATATTGATAAAGATTGTAAACCTCTCAATCTAAGAGTTAAGGGGTTAAAAATTTTTGGAAGAGTGCCGGATAAATTTGATAAGTGTGAAGCTTCTATTTATGCTTATTCAATTAAAAAGCCAAAAAAAATTCAATCTAAAGTTCGGCGGGTTTTATTAACCAGCGAAAAAAAGAACCTACCTACAATAGAGCTTGAGATCAAGGACATTAATAAAAATAAAGTTTTACAAGAGATAAGCCTTTTGAACTTAAAACCAGGCGAATCTCTTAATACCCTTTCTTTTAAGGTTAAAAAGGCCAAATGGAAAAGGCTAAAGTTTGAGCTGCAGCCTAATCTAAAAGAATTAGATAAATGTTATGGACTTGGCCAAAATGGAGCATGGATATTTTTAAGTAAGAGTAAAGGTGAAAGCTTAATCGATTATCGAGGTGGACCTACAGGTTATATTAAGTTCGGGAAAGTACCAAAAACATTTCAATCATGTATGTTTTCTATAAAAATGACAAACATAGCAGGAGAGTTCTCAGAATCTTTTACAGTTAAACTGGCTTGTCCAACCTGCTTAAAAGAGTTCAAATTAGGAAAACTGATTGATAAAAGGAAAGGTAAAATAAAAGCAGTTAGCAATCTGATGAATACTTTAAATAAAAGTAAAAGTAAGGATCAGAAAGCAAGTTCCTCTCCACTAAATAAGGACCTAAAAAAATATATTGATCACACTAATTGGAATCCAAAAAAAATAAAAGAACTTGTGAGTAAGGGAGCTTCTCCCAATTTAAAAAATAGGTTTGGTAACACCGTCTTATCTATGGCCGTTATTAAAGGAAAAACTAAAGACTATAAAGATCTCATTAAGTTTCTAATCGAAAGCGGAGGTGATCCAACGGTTGAAAATAGCAAAGGATGGTCAGCACAAAAGTTTGCTGACAGATATCAAAATAAGTCGATAAAAAAACTTATTGAGGAGACTCTTAAAGATCCAATAGTTAAGATTAAAAGAAGTCTCCTTGGTCAATGGGAAGACTGTTATAGAAACATGAAATTGCTTTCTGTTTGGAGTATTCTCCCGAACTCCAACCTTACTGTAAAGTATTTCAGTATCAATTTAAAACCGGGGTCCAAAAATTGTGAGGGCGCGAAAAGAGGAGTTGAAAAATTTAAAATGAGTGAAGGAAGTTTTAAGGTTATAATTCCAGAAGCAAAGGATCGAGTCAAAGATAAAGAAGCTTATTACTTGGACTTCGATTTGAAAAATTCTCCCCAGGGACCTTTAAAGTATTTTAACTTGGTAAAAATGGGGGAAGAAGGTCTTATCTTCTCTTTGGACAATAGAGGAGGGTTTCCAACGAATAAAGATTATAGGCTAAGGGAAATTTATAAAAGAAATAGAAGAGTCTGGACAAGAGAAAAATAAAAGCAGGAAGCCGGCTTGCTGCTTTTGGGTTTTTATTTATTTTTTAAGGTTTTCAATTGCTTTAGCAACACACTCAAAAAATTCTTTGATATCACTTTTAGACAGTGAGCTAAAAGCGATCCTTAAATCGTGCTTACCTAAGGCTATGGTTCCAATATTATATTGTTCAAGAAGGTGAATTCTTAAATCCTCCGCTTGAACCTCTTTAACTTTAAGGCACATAAAGTAGCCTGAGTTGTAGGGATAAGCTTCCCAAAGGTCTGCATATTTATCCAAAGAGACATACTTTTTAACTTCGGTATACCTCTCTTTAAGTATTTTAACCTTGTTTTGGATCTGTGTTTCAAGTTTTTCGTCTTGAAGGGCCTTAAGGAGAAGGGTTTGACCTACATGAGTAACATTTGATATTCCTCCACGAATGGCTCCTCCCACTTTTTTTGAAAGGGCTTCATAAGCTTCTTTTGTACCACCTTTAATTCCGAAAGTTAAAAAGCCCACTCGAAAACCCCATACAAAAAGCTCTTTTGTCGGGCCATCTATTTTTACGGCCAAAAGGTTTTGATGAAGGTCTTGGAGAAGGCCAAAAAGTCCTTCTGTGAAACAGTCTTCCTCGTAGTTCATTCCAAAATAAGCATCGTCACAGAGAACTGTCAAAGTGCTTCCTTTTTCACATGCATTTTTTAGAATATCCCTAATCTCGAGGGCCTCTCCTTTACTTGGACTATAACCCGTTGGGTTATTTGGAAAGTTGAGGACAAGAAGAGTTTTTTGACCCTCCCTTTCTTTTAAACTATTTTCGAGGCCTTTGAGGTTAAAACCTAGGTTATCGTTATAAAGAGAAAATGTGCTAAAAGTGGCCTCATTTTTTACACCCCACATGAGTCTATAATTTCCCCAAATTTTATCTGGGGTTAAAATGGTATCCCCAGCGTTTAGAAATAAGTCTCCAATCAGAGAGAGACCATGAGTAAGGCCACTTGTTACAATAGGTAAAGATAGAGAGGCTTCTTTGAGGAGGGGGTTTAATAATCTTTGTCTTTTGGCCCAAAGCTGACGAAGGTCTTGTCTACCAGGGGATGGAGCATAGGGGTAGAGGTCACCAGGGGGGAGGTCTTCTTTAAAAAAGTTCTGTATAGAGTCAAGAAAAAGTGGACCATTTTTGTCCTTTGCAATCCCGATTGTGGCGTTAAATCTGGTTGCCTTTTCTTTGGCTTCGGCCGTCTGGCTTATAATTCCTTTAGGAAAGTAGATCTTTTTTCCGTAGTCAGAAAGCATAGAAAGTATCGCTGGAGAGGACTTTTCAAGGATTCCGTTCAATTCTTTGGCCAATTCATTCATGATGTTTAATCTACCTTATTTCTATATTTGTGGAAAACTATATGATTTTTGAGTAAGGACTCCATTTAAAGGAATTTTTTTTTTTGGTATACTAATCTCAGTTCATTCAAAGGTCAAAAGAGGAGTAAGAACTGAATCAAATTCGGCGTTTGTTACCGGAGAAGCCTTTTCCTGATTATGCCTTTTTGCCAGGTCATAACCCACATCCCAATAAAGAGGGAGGGCATTCTTTTGGGGTTAGCGAAGTTGAACCTTTGCCTCTTGATAGTGAATTTCCATTCAGGTCAGAAGAGTACCTCTTTTCCCTTGACCTCTATAATTTTGGTTTTTATTGGGAGAGTCATGTCGGTTTTGAGGCCCTATGGAACAAAGCTGGACGTAAAGGTTTTATTGCAGATCTTTTAAAAGGACTTATTAAACTTGGAGCGGCTGGAGTAAAGGCCCGTTTAAAGTTGGAGAAGGCATTTGAAGGACATTTGGAAAGGGCCTTTGAGCTATTCCAGGACATTTTGAATAATCATTCAGTTGTTGCCGGTTTTCTTGTTAGTGACCTTTTAAAATATACTAATAACTTAAAAGAAAGAGCGCCCCATTATATGGATTTGAGCTCTAGTGGAAGTAATATTCTTTTCCCTCCACTTTTCCCAAAAGAGGCAAGTTAGTGGAAGAAAAAGAGTTAATTGTTTCAATTACAAATATCTTTATGTGCATTTGTTTTATCACCGTCTTTTTTAAAGGGAAAGAGGTGGATGAGTATCACAAAAAAGATTTTAACTCTTTTGCGCCTCTAGGAATTCTCACAACTTTCATGGGCTTTTTGTATCACTATCTTAGAAGTACTGGAAAAACAGTTCTAGAAACTCAGCTATTGTGGGATTTGATTCTTTATACGACGGTGATTATGAGTTTTTTTTACACCTCAATCGCAGTTAAAATTTTTTCGTCCTCTGAAAAGGTCCTCTATGGATGGAAATTGTTTTGTAAGATAAAAGCAGCTTTATTCATAGTCCTTCAATACAATATCCAACACGTAAAGGAGTATTTCAAAGATGCTGAAATTGTCATCTTTCTTATAAGTAGCCTTTTACCAGTTTGCTACCTTTTTATCGGGTTTATTTATAACTTTAAAAATAAAAAGTTTTATTTTCTTGGTCTAGCTTCTTTTTTCTATCTAACAACTGTTATGAATAGGCTTTTTGGTCGAGACCTTAGTATTGTTTTAAATGGAAACAGCCTAATGCATGTAGGTATTATATTTCTAGTAATGGCCGTTTTTAACCATATTAAGAAAAAGGAAATAGGTGTATGAGTGAGGCGAAGAGTTTTCGTTGCTCGAACTGTGGATGTGAAGAATTTTATTGCAACCTCAGAAAGCACATTATTGTTATTGTAAATGGTTCTAACAAATTTCTAAAGGAGCATAAAGAGGTTAAAAGAAGCTATACCGATGAAGAGCCCTATGGTCCTTATGAATGTACAAATTGCGGTATGCTTTATAACGAGTTAAATGAGTAAAAAATATTGAGGAAGTATTTAAACGCTTTGTCCTGCGACGGTACCACTTGCCCAAGCCCATTGAAAATTATGACCACCTAATTGACCTGTAACGTCTAAAACTTCACCCACGAAATAAAGCCCCTTTTGAAGATGACTTTCCATTGTATGAGGGCAAATTTCTTTAGTTTCAACACCACCTGCAGTTGCTTCCGCTTTTCTAAAACCCTCTGTTCCATCAGGGGTAAAGGTATATCTAAAAAGCATTTCCAAAACTTTTTGACGCTCTTTTTTGGACGTTTCGATCACCTTTCTATTAGGTGTTAGCCCAATACTTTTAAGAAAAGCTTCCAGGCATTTTTTTGGGAGCCTTTCTTTGAGTAATGAGCCAAAAGTTGCTTGTGTTCCCGATTGAAAAAAGGATTGTTTTAATTCATCTTCTATGACTTCTGGAATCCAGTTAATGCTAACTTTGTCTCCTGCTTTCCAGAAAAGAGAAGCTTTTAAAATGGCCGGACCGCTAAGCCCTTTATGCGTAAAAAGGACATCTTCAGAGACAACTTTTTTTCCAACTTTTACGCTTGCCTTTAAGGATTGCCCTCTCAGATTAAGTTTCGTGATTGTAAGAGATGTAAATGGAACAAGAACTGGCCTTGGTTCGACTAAGGTATGTCCAAACTGCTTGGCGACTCGATGGCCCCAGTCACTGGCACCAATACTTGGAAGGGAGAGCCCTCCAGTAGCAATAATAAGTTTTTGGGCCCGGAAGAGTGAATGTTCGTTTTTGACCTCATAAAAACCTTCAACGTATGAAACCGAGAGGTTTTTTTGCCCAAAAAATTTGTAAACGCTCTCTCCTGTTTCGAGGTTACACTCTTTGAGAAGCAGTTCGAGAATATTTGAAGAGCTTTTTTTGCAAAAAAGCTGGCCAAGAGTTTTTTCATAAAATGGAACTCTATGTTTTTTTACAAGCTCTATAAAGTGCTTCGGCCTATAGCTTGCCAGGGGTTTTTTGAAAAAGTTTTTACCATTTGATTGATAGAAATGAGGACCTTCATGGAGGTTTGTAAAGTTACAACGGCCACCCCCAGAAATAAGAATTTTTTTTCCTGGTACTTTGTTGTGGTCAATAAGGGCCACTTTTTGGCCCCGCTTTACCGCTGTCGCTGCTGCCATAAGGCCTGCAGCTCCAGCACCAACAATTAAAACATCAAAGCTCATTTCACTCATTGAAGACCTAAGTATTCATCATACGTTGTATATTTATCATCTTTGATTGACCCTTGGGAGCTAAGATCAATGATTCTATTGGCAACGGTTTGAATAAACTCGTGGTCGTGACTGGTAAAAAGGATGGTTCCTTTAAAGTTTGTGAGGCCTTCGTTGACGGCCGTAATACTTTCGAGGTCAAGGTGGTTAGTCGGTCCATCAAAGATAAGGACATTTGCTCCAGAGAGCATCATTTTGGAGAGCATGCACCGAACTTTTTCCCCCCCAGAAAGGACGTTTGTTTTTTTGAGAGCTTCTTCTCCAGAAAAAAGCATTTTTCCTAGGAAGCCTCTTATAAAGGATTCATCTTTATCTGTGGAGTATTGACGTAACCAATCGACTAGGTTGTATTTTCCATCCTCAAAGTAGTGAGAGTTATCAGTAGGGAAGTAGGACCTTGTTGTTGTGACTCCCCATGAAAAGGATCCACTATCAGCTTCCATTTCGCCGTTTAGAATTTGAAAGAGAGTCGTTTTTGCCAGGTCATTGGCCCCGAGTAAAATAACCTTATCTCCTTTTCTTATTTCAAAGTTTAGGTTGTCTAGGATTTTTTCGCCATCAATTGTCTTGGTTAACCCCTCAACTTTAAGCATGTCTTTTCCAGCTTCTCTATTAGGTTTGAAGTGGACATAGGGGTATTTTCTAGTTGAAACAGGAAGGTCGTTAAGTTCAAGTTTCTCTAGCTGGTTTTTTCTTGCCGTAGCTTGTTTAGACTTAGAGGCATTAGCACTGAAACGCTGGATAAAAGATTTAAGTTCCTTAACTTTTTCTTCCATTTTTTTATTTTCGTTTGACCTAAGTCTCTGGGCTATTTCACTGGATTTTCTCCAGAAATCGTAGTTTCCAGCAAAAATAGTTATTTTTCCAAAGTCGATATCAGCAGTATGAGTGCAGACTTTGTTCAAGAAGTGACGGTCATGGGAAACAACTATAACTGTATTCTCAAAATCAAGAAGAAAGTTCTCAAGCCATTCAATCGCCTTAATATCAAGGTGGTTGGTCGGTTCATCAAGCAGGAGTACATCAGGTTTTCCTATGAGGGCCTGGGCGAGTAGGACCTTAACTTTTTCACTACCAGTTAATTCTTTCATTAACTTATCATGAGAACCTGTCTGTATTCCAAGGCCTGCTAGAAGGATTCCTGCTTCACTTTCAGCTTCCCAACCATTAAGTTCGGCGAATTTGTCTTCAAGTTCTGCGGCCCTCAGTCCGTCTTCATCAGAGAAGTCTTCTTTGAGGTAGATTGCATTTTTTTCCTGCAAAATTTTATAGAGCGTTTGATTCCCCATAAGGACTGTTTCAAGAACGGGGGATTCATCAAAAGCGAAGTGATCCTGTTTTAAGCAAGATAGCCTGTGGTTTGGAGGCATATCAACACTACCAGTTTGTGGTTCGATCTCACCGGAAAGGAGTTTAACGAAAGTTGATTTTCCTGCTCCATTGGCACCAATAAGCCCATAGCAATTTCCATTAGAAAACTTGATATTAACGCCTTCAAATAGCTTACGACCGCCAAAGCTAAGCCCTACATTGGATGTTGAAATCATACGAATCCCCCAAAATCTACATCTCTAATTATGGTTTATGAATAAATTGATTAAACTAGCCGAATTTAACGTTCTTAACACTTGGAGTCAATGGCAAAATGTGAAGCAGATAGAAAAGAGAGGTGTGTAAGTGATATCATGTAGGTTATCAATAGGGTTTATTGACTCTTCTCACTAAATTGGAGGGAAAAGGTTTTGGCAAAAATACTTGTTGTTGAAGATTCAGATGCGGTGCGTGCCAAGATGAGGCATTTCTTAGAAGAAAATGGTGGTCATAGTGTTTTAGAAGCATCTGATGGTGCTAATGCCTTAGATATAATTAAGGAGAACTCTGATATTGACCTGATATTTTGTGATGTAAATATGCCTGTTATGGATGGAATTGCTTTTGCTCAGGCCATTCATAACGAAGAAGACCTAAAAGATATTCCTTTTGTCTTTTGTACGACAGAGACAGCTTCAGCTGTTAAAAAGGAAATAAAAAACCTCGGTATTAAGGCCCGCTATATCATGAAGCCAGTTACCGAAAATAGTATTGTGGTTACCTTAAGGAGTGTATTTGGTTAAAGGTCTCTCACCCTTTTGTTTTAAAGCCCTTTTTTATTAGAAAGTCCCTTACTTTGTTTCTTTGATCACCTTGGATTTCAAGCGTAGATTCTTTTTGGCTTCCTCCTGTGCCACAGAAGTTTTTAAGCTCTTTTAAGAGCTTTTTGAAAAAGGGAGGATTATTAGGAATTTCGTCTATGACTGTGACAGCTTTCCCTCCACGGCCTTTTTTTTCAATCCTAAGCTTTAAGCAGACCTCAGAAGGGTTAACTTCAGGAAAGGAATGCTTTAACTTTTTGTCCTTTTTTCCCTTTTTATTGATGAGATTTTTCCCTGAGCCGTCAATGCTATACACAACTTCATTCTCTTCATCATTGTGAGCAATCATTCATTAATCCATATAATTTCAATAAGTTAAATAAAAGTCGTCTAGCCTTTGTCTTAGCGGGTTTAGGGAAAGACTTCGTCCAAACCTTTTAATTCAGTGATAAAATGTTTTAGCAGGAGGGTAAAAGAGAATGCAACCTAAAAACATTGCCTTATACCTTATTTTAATCCTTTTGGCTTCTTTGGGAGCGGTAGGGGCGAGTGAAGAAAACCCCCCCTTTAAACTTATTCTTAAAGATGGCCCTTTTGAAGTCCGCTATTACCCTCAAATGATTGTTGCAAGTGCCGTAACTAAAGAAAGCGATAACTCTTTGTTTAGAACTCTTGCAGGCTATATTTTTGGTGGGAATAAATCAGAAAAAAGAATTCCCATGACGGCTCCTGTTTTTATGAAAAGTAAGGCAGGGCAGAGTTGGATGATGTTTTTTATGCCTTCGAATTATACCCTTGAATCGTTACCTAAACCGCTAAACCCCAAGGTTAAGTTGGGAACTTTCCATTTGGGGAAGGTCGCTGTTTTACGCTATAGCGGTCTTAACCCTAAAAGTAAGAGGTTAGAAAAGGCAAAAGAGCTTTTAGAGTGGACAAAAAAGAAGGGGATCAATGTGGTCAATAATGAGTCAATTTCGGCTGGCTATGATTCCCCATGGACTTTTCCTTGGAATAGAAGGAATGAAGTTTTTGTTTCTGTGAAATAACTTCTTTAAAATTACTGGCGACCATAGATATCTTCAAGCCTGACAATATCGTCTTCACCTAAGTAGTCCCCAACTTGAATTTCTATAATCATCGCATCACTATCAGTCGTATTTTCAATACGGTGGACCTCTTCTTTTTCTATAAAGATATGATCATTAAGGGTTTTTAAGGTTTCACTTTTGCCCTTGGTAACAAGAAGTGAGCCTTTTACTACAACCCAATGCTCTGAGCGGTGAAAATGTTTTTGAAGCGAGAGCTTCCCTTTAGGGTGGACACAAATAACCTTACACTGAAATGAGTGGTCCATAATGAGGGTCTTGTAATACCCCCAAGGTCTTTTATAAACTATACCAATCTTATTAAGACAATCTTCCATTCTAATACTTTATTTTCTATCCTTAAAACTGCAGTCATAATAGGTACGCAGGACAGATAAACCGTTTAACACTCGAGACACAATGGCATAAAGGTACTAAGCTGTCATTGTGTTTTTGGAACCTCAGGATCTATGATGGTTGAAGACTTTTATTTTTCTGTGGAGGATTAAGCTTGATTGGGTTTATAATGCAGGTTTCAAGACCAACAATGTGTCGAGGTGTGTTATGGCCTTTAGCGTAAGTTTCTCATCTTCTTTTAGACCTACTGGTTTTTCTTGTGAGGAAGAAAGCAATAAAGCAAATGAAGCCTGGCGTTTATTTAAGGAAACAATTGGTTCTGAAAAAATAGGTTTTTTTCACGCTAATGAAAATAAAGAATTAAGAGAAGACTCAAAAAAGGTTTTTGAGAAATTTAAGCATAAGAAGTACTTTGTTCAAGTTGGCATTGGGGGGAGTTCTTTGGGTTCCTCGACTTTAGTTGAAGCCCTAGGCCTTAGGGATAAAAAGAAGAAGATCTTTTTTCTTGATAATATAGACCCTGAGCAAGTCTATGACATTCTTAAGTCTATCCAATTGAAAGAAACTTTATTTTATTTTGTTTCAAAGTCGGGTGGAACAGCAGAAACTTTGGCGGTATTTTCTCTTGTTTTAGATCAATTAAAGCTTGAAGGAGTCCATGAAGAAGAATGGAAAGAATCTATTGTTTGCGCGACTGACCCTGAAAGTGGTGCTCTTAGGAAAATTATTAAACGTCATAAGTTGGACTCTCTAACGATTCCTCCTAACATTGGAGGGCGTTTTAGCGCTTTTACTCCAGTGTCTTACTTACCTGCTTTGTTTGTGGGCATTGATATTGATTTACTTTGTCTTGGGGCAAGTAAGGTAAAAGAAGCTCTTTTAAATGAAGAACTTGGAGATAACGATCTTTTTAGGAGCGCCTTTTATTTAAAGAATCTAAAAGAGTTAAAGAAGATTAATCAAACTGTTTTTATGCCCTATTCTTCTAAATTAAAATTACTATCTTCTTGGTTTGTTCAACTATGGGCCGAAAGCCTGGGAAAGAAGAATAGCTCTTCACAGAAAAACGTACATGAGGGATTGACGCCTATACCTGCTTATGGAGCAACTGACCAACATTCACAGCTCCAGCTATTTATGGAAGGTCCTAGGGATAAGTGCATCTTATTTGTAGAGGTTGAGTCCTTCCAGCACGACTTCAAACTCAAAAGCCCTTTTGAAGAAAAGCCTTTTTCTAAATTAAACCCTCACTCTTTATCTGATTTGATGGATGCTGAGTTTCGTGGAACTCTTAAAGGACTTGATGAAGAAGGTCGTCCTTATATCCGTATTACCATACCTTCATTAAATGAAGAAACTTTGGGTGCAATGATTTTATTTTTTCAGTCTCTCACTGTTTTTATGGGACTGCTTTTAGAAGTTAACCCTTTTGATCAACCAGGTGTTGAACTAGGGAAAAAGTTTTCTTTTGATTTTTTGGAAACAAAAAGGGAAAAGAAAAAAAACTACTACTTTGATAAAGGTTTAACAGATGTCTAAAGATGATAAAGAGACTTTACAGTGTGAGGTTAACGAAAAAGCTGTTGCTCAATTAAGTGACAGAGAAGGTTTGGAATCTTTTATTGTTCAGGTTTTAGATAGTTTTTCTTATCGCTATTTGCAGACAAGAGACTCTGGAGATGTAGAAGTCCAAAAGTATCAAGATGAGAAGCTGGACCTACTTTTTTCACGTTCTTTGGATTATAAAATGGCAGATGCGCTTAAGTGTAGTGATGAAGAAGCCAGAAAAGGCATCTTACATTTGGCCAAGACCATTCCTAAAAAAGATAACCCTTGTGTTCTTTATGAACTTTTTGTTGATTTATCTTTTCTTTCTGAAGAGCTAGATGGGAAAATAGAAGTTAGGGCCATTATTAACTGGGGATTTCCAGATTTTAAGGATGAAAACAAGAAAAAAATAAGAGTTGTTGAAATGAAAGTAGATGACCTCTTGGCCCTAAGGAAAAGCTTACCCTTGGCCTTAGAGGAAGTCTGTGAGATTTTTTAATAATGGTGTCTTATTCTCAAGTACATTTCCACTTTTCACTTAATCGGTAAAAACCTAAAAAAAGTCCCTTCTTGGAGACTATTTAGGATACAATCTTATTTTAAAGAAGAGCGGTATACTAAAAATTGTGTAATGAAAAACCACATTATATTTTTTGATAAGAAGTCTATTCTTGGTCATGAGATCGAATACAATAATATAAAATCTTTTTTACGCTCTAATAAGGATAACCAAGTTGTCGATTGGGAGTGCTACGGCAACGACCTAAAGGGTGATTTAAATCAACCAAGAATAGGTGAAATCCATACCTATATTATTCCTTATGATGTTCTCGTAAGTAAAGATTTTGTAATGAGTGAATTCATTACAAACTCTGTAAGAGCGGGAAAAGCACATATTATCTATTTCAATGACCGCTCCCAATTAGAAAAACCAAAGATACCAGCTTTGGGAATTCCTACAGACAGAGGAACATTTATTTTAGAATCAATGCTTGAATATATATCCAATCCATCGTCAATAGGGCCTTTGTCCCTCTTGGAAAGAGGAACAGAGCTCCTTCATGTTAAAGAAATACCTAACCCAAGCGGCCTCCTTGATTACTTTAGCGCTATTTTCTTTGGTTTAAAAAAGATAAGCCCCGAGCTTGCCCAACATAGAAATAGGATAAAGTCCCTTTTTAGCTACTTTTCTGATGAAGTGAATAAGCAGGAGCTTTTCAAAAAAAAGAATTTCTCCCTGAAAGTTGGTTTTTCCTCTAATCTACTGGTTTTAGGTTTAAGGTGGAGGACAACTTCTGTAAATCCACTTGTTTTTATGGAAAATTGTCCAGAGTGGAGTATTTTATCTCATCAGGTTTCAGCATGTTGGTTCAACTTTTTTAGAGAAAAAAAAGAAGTAGAGATGTTGTGCTTATGCTCTCTCGCTTTTGATTATGTAAAGTCTCTTCCAAATGTAGCGAACGCTAAGCCTTTGGGTGGTTATGTCATTGAGATGGAAGGGAAAAAAAGTGAAGTTATAAGTTTAAAAAAGGATGAACAAGTCACCGTTTTTGATATTTTAACAATCCCTAAGAAGAGCTTTAAAAAAGATACTATTGAGTTTGTTCAAACTAATAAGATGACCGCGAATAAAGTAAACAATATTTGGATCGCTAAAAGCTCAATTATGGGCCACGGCTTTAATATTAGAGAGCTTGTCTCCCAAATGGATGTTAAATCAGAGGCCATTGTAAATAAGTGGGTCGTTGAAAAAGGTAACTGGATAACGGAAGCATTAAAAAAAGATGATCAAAAAATAAATAGCTTTGTAGTTCCTCATAATTGGCTTATCTTTTTACCAGAAGAATTGCCAAAAGATTTCTTAGATAAAGTGAATTCAGGAAAAATAAGAATTTTATATTTTGATAAAAAAGGCAACTATCCAATTTCAAGAATACCAACATTTCAAATTCCAAGTGATAAAGGTAGCCTTCTAATGGATTCACTCATAACAATGAGTGCTCAGTCTCATTATTCAGGAATTCAAGCACTTTTTCCACCTAAGACTCCTATATTAAAAAAAGAGACACCGTTTTTAAGAGGTTTTTCCGGAAGGGGATTTGATATCCTTTATAATCAAATCAAGGAATTTGGAGACGAAAAAATTACAGAATTTGGATTGAAAATTAACTTCGCTTCAAAAAATATACTAAGACTTATCTTTGAAAAAAATAAGGGAAAAAATGAAGAGAAGTTGATTTTGAAAATGGGTTGTTCCAATAATCTGTTTGCTTTCTCAGTGAATTTCCCTTCAGACACGAATCCTATGGATTGGATTTATTCAGATAAAAATTGGAAACTAATTTACTCTGGGACTTCCTCTTCTTGGTTTAATTATTTTCCCAGTCAAAACCGGGTAGAAGTAACTTACATTTTGAGCTTTTCTATTGATTATGAAAAAACATTTTCTGAAATAAAGCATGCCTTTCCTTTGGGAGTAGAGATTATTTCAGATGTGAGGTTAACAGGAGAAGATAGTCAAGAAAGCTCCAAAATGATTGATGATGTTGAGTTAAGTCAAGTTGTTGAAAAAAGTTCAAATGAAGAGGTAAAATCAAACAAAAAGGATAAAGGTTATACATTTGAGTCTGATGGAACGAAAATTGAAAAGGAAGCATATAGCTTTGAAGTAGCAAAAGATAATCAAAAAAAGCTTTTGACTAATGTAGAACATAATCCCCATATTTTGTGCCTTTCCCTTTACCTCTACCATAAGCTTGTGGGTCAATTGGTTTTTGATGAATTAATGAATCAGAAAAATGAAAAAAAGTTAAGGCTCTATTGGAAGCTTCCTGAATTAAAAGAAAAGTATAATGTACAGTCTTGGAAGGAAGTATACTTAAAGTTACACCGTTATCATAAAGAGAAAGAAGACTTTTATCTTAATAAGGTAAAAGGTGAGTTTGATATGGTTTCTCTTATATGTGATCGTTTAGGAAATAGTATTTCACATTTTTACAAAAGAGGTGCTTTCTACGGGCAAGAACCGAATGAACTTTTTAATTTCACGAATCATGCTCCAGATTTATTTAGCTTTTCAACCAGGATAGGTTTTAGGGAGTGTATAAAGTACTTTATTGAGTGGAATTTAATTTCAGATAAATTTGTATCTAGATCTTTAGATGCTTCGATTAGAAGAAACAAATTTGACGTAGTCAAGGTTGTGATTGAAAGCATTGATTATGTTGATTGGTTAGAAAGCAGAGAGCTTATTTTTTGGGTTATTGAAATGAACTTTGTAGAGATAATGGAAACTCTTATTGAAAAGGGAATCAATATACACAGAAGTAGAGTGGAAAGGGAGTCTCCTCTTTGTTATGCCACTATGAAAAAGCGTTTCGAAATTACGAAAATGCTTGTTGAAAATGGAGCCGATTTGAACAAAGCGAAGGGGCTTCCACTTATGTATGCAGTCGAAAATAAGGACTTACAGATGATTGCGTATTTTCTTGAAACTAAAACTATGAAGTTGGAATTAATAAATGAAGCTCTCAGTAAAGCTGAAGGAAAAAGTGATAATTTACAAGTTGCAAGCCTATTGATTAGTGAGGTCACTGAACGGGAACTGATTGAAAGTCAGTCGATCTAAAGAGATTTAAACTTTTTAAAATCATTGGCCTTAAAGTAAGCCAAGAGGTCGCTTTTCTTTATTCTCCTATCTTCAAATTTTAAAAGATATCGGTTGTCGATAATGGAAAAAATATTACCTTTTTTCCTTGCAGGGTGGAATTTTAATTTACCTTTTTTGTTTCTGTTTTCTCTAATAAGTTCTTCTTCACTGTTATTTAAGAAAGCTCCTGAAAACATTTCTAAGTATTTCTGAACAACTGGAGAGTCTGTAATAAGAGAAATTTTTATTTGAGATCGACCTTTATTGTATTTTTTATAAACTGTCAGACCACCACCAAATAATTTTTGACCAACTGTCTGAAGCTTTGATTCTTTTTCAATCCAGCCGTTAAGTGCATGGGGCAACGTCTTTTTAAGTTCGCTTCCTCTTTTTTGCTTCTTCTATTGTATTCAAGACATTGTCTGAGAATCCATCGAAAAAAAAATAAAGTAAAAGAGAGAAGGAATAACCACTTTTTTGGTTTTAGTACTTTGTTAAAGTCCATTGAGCATCCTTTAACTATTAAGTTTAAGTATTAAACAATGATTTTAAACATTGATTAAACATGAAAATTTAAAATACTTATTAATTAAGCACTTGATGCTTCCAACCAAGCTA
>MDTD01093994.1_pt1 | contig 15483 bp, 13 predicted proteins | sample 811221 | NCBI WGS metagenome assembly MDTD01 (sample SAMN05326646, study PRJNA326480) | marine metagenome | isolation source: seawater | place: Pacific Ocean: South West | collected 2011
GATATTTTCAAGAAAATTAGCGTTTAAAGAAGGATCATAAGCTTTGAGCTCTTGATTCAATTCCTGAAGATCTAATTCAAATGCAATTTTCCGACGAGCAAGCTGTTCGTAAAATTTTTGTTCATATGGGAGTGTATAATGCTTCACTATCCAATAAGTACCGTACATAGCTAAACACACCCCTAAAAACAACAACATTAAAGGTGTAATCGGCAATTCTTGTAAATGATGTAACGGATAAAAATAAGCCCAAGCAATATGATACAACAACAACAGGGTATTGAAAGCAGCAAGCGAACCAAATGCAACATGAATCCATTTTAAACATTGAGTTTTTAAATCAAGCTGAATTTCCCTATTTTGCGCTTCCTCACGGATCAAAGGCCGCTGATGACCCGGTGCTCTCATATGTGCCGCTTTTTTCTGCCCACGAATGATCATGACCACTGCCACCGCAATGAGTCCAGCAATACACAGCATGATGAAACGATCAACAATGTCTAATCCCATCGTGGCTAAGAATGCAAATTCAATACCACGAAATACCGAAAAGACCTTCACTTGATCAACTGCATCACCTGGAGTCGTTTCAGTAATACGATCGACGGTATTGTTTTTGATCCCAGCAAAAATAGATTGAATTTGTTCTAGCATGTATATAATCCTTTTCAACACGAATATTGTGTGATGTTTATTTATAATTTTTACAATATCATAACATATCATCCATTTAAAAAAAAGCACTTTCAAAAACCAAAAAAAAATGGTAACATGTTGATTTTTATAAACCATTTTAAAAATGAATGCATTTGAACCTAAAGCACAAAAATTGTTAATCGAATTTCGAAAATCGTTTAAACACAGCTGGTCGAAACAGCTGATTGCTCAGTTCCCTATTTCAAATATTTGCCTAGACCGAAGATATTTAAGGACATTGAATGATCTAGGCTTATACGAAAATGTTGTGTATTTATCTGAATTGATCCAAGCTTATATTACGCAACATCCAAATCTACATCATCAGGATCACACCATGTGTGAATACTTACAAGAACTTGACACCATGATCAATGCTTACACCATCAATGAATATAAAGTGATTCACAAACAAGAACATGCTGCACATGCTTATGTTCAAGCCATTCAGCTGATCAACCTACCCGCCGAAAAACTAGATGAACACACCTCAAAGCAGCTTAAAAAATATTTAACCTGTGTAGCTGAATATGGATCTCCTAAACACATCAAACACTTAATAGAGTGTCTTAAAAAACAACAATATAAAAACAACTACTTCTTCTTAATTCAAATCAGACACTTCAAAAGCATATTGAGCTCAAAGTAGAGACGGCCATCCCCTCAAACCTTTGCATCTACTACTCTGGTGAACCGATTTTCAATTGATTTGCGCCATCTGATCTTAACACATAACAGTGATGACCTCACTTCAAGTCAAATACATCAAACCATCCAGGTTGATGTGAACATTCTTCACTATGACGCATCCGATATTATTTAAAAGTCAAATTGATCTGCTACGATGAAGAAATCTTTTATGGATCAGACACATATAAAACACATTAACCCACCATTAGATCCGATGAGTGATCGCTCCAAGCCGCTCAAAAGATAAATAGTATAAAAAAGCTGCTCAGGGCCTCTATAATACCGAGCATTAACATCACCTGACACCTCAATGCATGTCGATGCAGCTCATTTAAAAGACAACTGAGCAGTTCATTGAAGATCGATGATCAAGACGTGAATAGCCGCTGTACTTTTAATGTAGTAAAGTAGTCACTTAAGCAATCAAATCATGCTATCATTTTTTAAGATTCTGCTTAATACTGGACCCTTTCATTTCATCAATACTAGATGATGAATCAAGGTGTTTTTTTAACAATCGGCGCTTCATAATCATCAGCCATCGTTGCTAATCAATCACTGGACGCCTGGCTTGATAGACGGCTGCTCCTCAACCCGGTTACGGGCCTTTTGGGGAGCTACGGGAAGACTGCTACTCAACCTGTGCGAATCACCTTGGAGACTTTGAGGAAGGCGAGGAAGGCCTAGAATGTTGTTTTTAACTTGATCAAACCATTGATTGAATTCTTGAGTTTCAAAATCACCTGCAATAGGCTGTGTCCTTTCATAAGAATTTGAATACACATTAAATAATTCATTTTGATCCAAATCATCCTTAACCTCCTCAAAAATCACCTTCACTGCCTGATTGAGTGAACTCAGATTTAAAACCTGATCATACTTTTGATTAAATGCATCCACAGCATCATGAATGCTGTCTTGATACTCTGTGAGTTGAGCTGTAGATTTAAAATCAAAACCATGTTCAAATACTGCATCAACAAGCGCTATCTCTTTTAAACCTAATCCACCAAGAACAATCAATCTTTTCATCACGGTATCATTCATATGTTGGACTTTTCTCAGCTTCAAAATCAGTTCAAATGCATCTTGCCAATGCGCACTATATCCACAATTCAATCCATACAACACACCCAACAGAGCACTCCCAATTCCAACATAAACATTCATCGTGATATTCAAGATAGAAGCAATGCTCCAAAGACTCATACTCCCCATTAAAAATCCAGTCATCCCAAACCAAATCAAACTTGATCGAGGGGTATTTGGTTGAGTTAAATAATATCTTAATGCAGCACCATAAATGATCACTAACACCATACTTAATAAACAATTCATCTCCACACTCAATTGATTACTTAAATGCGCCCAAGGCCCTTCAACAAAAAAGATCCCTTGAAGCAAACCTGTGCTCGACAACATTGAACTTAGCACGACAATCAATAAAGCAATGATCAACAAGAGAATCAAATAATAGATCTTCGGATGAATGCGTAATGGATAACGCTGGATTAATTTCTTTTTGAGCGCCTTGAGAGAACGACCTGCAAGACTATTACCCATATCATTCTCACGAATATCATCTAAACTCATCAATGAATGAATATCAGTTGTTTGATGCAACTCGCTCATATTATTAAATAATGCATCTGAGACTTTTTTGTTTAATTGAATCGATTGATGGGCTGCAATTGACCAAGCCACCAACAGCAATACCATCAATGGCACCCCCATCCATAGGTTAAAATGAGGATATAAGCCATGCAACAAAGTATACCCACGATAGAGCCCTAATACAAAAAAAGGTAACGTGATGAAATGCAGAACATAATCATTGACCAGAAACTTGCGCCATAGCGGTTGACTAGCATCATATTGATCTTGAACGGCTTGGCCCGACTCATTATGAACTGCAAATCGAAGGCTATACTGCCGCCAAGAATTACGCCATTGATCTTGCTTGTATACAATATAAGCACACAAGACAACAACTCCTATCAACTCTAATGTTCTCAATGAATTCCATCCAGCCCAGATATCAAAGCCAAAGCTTAATAGTAGAAAAATAATAAATCTAAACCATGAAAACACTTGATTGATCTTGAGCGTATTAGACAAAAAATGATCAAAATAACTCAAACCCTCACCCTGTTGAGATGCATGCGTCAGTGAACCTTGTGGATCTGGAGAACCCTGATTTATCTTTGATGGCATTCATCTCTCCAAGACGACTGATTTTTGATGATCATAAACAATATATATTTTCATTATTCAAGGAAGTTGAATAATATATTAAATTTAAAACATTAAGAAAACATTAACATAACACTTGAACGGTCGAAGGCCCTAATCCATATTAAACCCTAAAATAGATCATTGATGATGAAATTAACTTCAAATATATTCAAAGCGCTTTAAGTCAACTTGAGTTCAACTTAAACTTTTAAACTTTAAAATGAATTTGAGAGTATCAAAAAGCATTCAACATAAGCCTACATCAAAGCCTTCTATTAGCTCATCATTTGCGCAACACTCATAACACACCATTTGAATGAAAAGCATCAATGCTCATCTTCGACGAACACTTCAAGCCTACCCATCATCATAGGCCGCTTCAAGCAGGTCATCTGTAATCAGAACATGGCTTAAAAAGAAAATGCCTTGGAAATAATCACTCAAATACATCGTATCCAATTCATCTGATCTGTCTTCATATCCTTAATGAGCCTCTTTTCATTTTGAGCACTTTATTGAGCAAATTCATCCATCAAGTGCACGGGGGTCCGTTTTCATGCTATAACAGTAAATCCTGACAATATACCTATGATGCCGCATGGCATCAATCTGATTTTCGTTTATTAAAATCCAATTAAACTCAACGATGACAGGCTAAATAACATCATCGCTTAAAGTCATTCTATACCTGTATTGATATAGATCCAAATCATTAAAAGATTCATTTAAAGCCACTTACATCACTTGAACTCATTGATCATAGAGGCACTTATACATCATGCTAAAAATCTTTGTAGACCCATGCTTTCATCGATGCTATTCAGCAGGATAGCCTATCAAACACATCCTGAGTGACATGAACTAAAATGATCATTTAATGATCATTTAATGATCATTTAGCGGCTAAAAAAGGAGATGTTTCAAATTTCCTTGAACACCTGATATTCATTCGAATCAACGAGACTTAACATATTACACTGATCAGGCTGATTCGAAGATAACTCAATGACACAACAAGTCAGCCAGCAGGTGCGTCGATTAAAACACACCTACTGTGATCATCATTAAGAGGTAGTTGAAAACAACCTCAGCAACTGATCGATATTTTTAACATACCGAGCTGAATCAACCAACTGCCCCCCTTCTGATAAAGTGGCCTGATCAAAAATAATCTGAGACCATGCCGCGAATTGATCTTCACTGGTTTCTTTTTCAAGCACACTCATCATGGGATGATTTGGGTTAATTTCTAAGATAGGCTGACTGGTGGGAACAGATTGCCCTGCTTCTTTCAAAATTCTTTGCAAATGCGTACTCATTTCATGCTCTCCAACCACAAGACAAGCCACTGAGTCTGTCAATCGTCGGCTCACTCGAACAGTTTGCACTTGATCCTTAAGTACAGATTCAATACGCTTGAGCATAGGCTCTAAATCAGCGGTCGAATCACTTTCATCTTTTGAGTCATTTTGAGTCGCTTCATTGGATTCACCTGTATCAAGAAAATCCAGATCCCCTCTAGCAACGGATTGGAAAGCATGATCTTCGTATGTGCCCATATGTGAAACCAACCATTCATCGATACGATCGAATAAAAATAAGACTTCAATATTATTAGCTTTGAAAACTTCAAGATGAGGAGAGCTTTGACACGCTTCATAAGAATCAGCAGTACAGTAATAGATTTTCTTTTGATCCTGCTGCATCCGTGAGATATAGTCATTTAACGAAACTGTTTGTTTTGAATCAGAACAATGTGTTGTATTGAAACGATACAACTGCATCAAACGATCCTTATTTGCAGGGTCTTCAGAAGGACCTTCTTTTAGAACAGCACCAAAATTATCCCAGAATATTTGGTAACGCTCAGGTTCATCATTTGCTAAATCTGTTAATAAATCTAACACGCGTTTAATACAAGCATTTCTCATCACAGTGGTATGCGGCGTTTCTTGAAGCACTTCACGTGATACATTTAAAGGCAGATCACTTGAATCAATTACGCCTTTGACAAATCTTAAATACATCGGTAAGAATTGTTCAGCATCATCCATAATAAAAACACGTTGAACATATAACTTCAGTCCACTTCGGTGTTCACGGCTCCATAAATCAAAAGGTCGATGCTCCGGTATAAATAACAAACTGGTATAAGATAGTTTACCTTCAACATGATGATGAGCCCAACATAATGGGGATTCTGAATCATGGGCAATGTGTTGATATAAAGCGGTATACTGCTCTGATGTAATTTCTTTTTTCGGTTTTCTCCATAGCGCTTGAGCTTCATTGATTAAAGTTTCCTCTAAAACGGGGGCCTGCGCTGTATCTTGATCTTCTTCAGGTGAATCATTTGCAGCCGCTTCCATCAAATAAATGGGCAATGCAATATGATCTGAATAACGTCGAACAATTTCTCGAATACGCCATGATTCTAAAAAAATGTGTTCATCGTCTTTGAGATGCAAGATCACACGCGTTCCCACTTGAGTTAAATCGCAAGGCTCAATTTCATAAGCATCTACACCATTCGACGTCCAACGATATCCTTGTGCTTCACCTGCTTTTAACGTTAAGACTTCCACTGAATTAGACACTACAAAAGCTGAATAAAAACCAACACCAAACTGACCAATTAATTGACTTTGCTCTGATTGAGCTGGGTCTAATTGACTCAAAAACTCTTTTGTACCTGAGCGTGCAATCGTGCCTAAATTTTCAATCAGATCCGTTTCATTCATACCAATCCCACGATCTTCAATCGTTAAGGTTTTATTGGCTTTATCTGGAGTAATGATAATTTTTAAATCTTCAGCATGCTCAGCTAAAGCCGAATTAGACAGCGATTTAAACCTTAGTTTATCGGAAGCATCTGAAGCATTAGAAATTAACTCACGGAAAAAAATCTCTTTATTCTTATATAATGCCCCTGCTAACAGTTGTAATAACTGGCTCACTTGCGCCTCAAATTGACGCGGTTTTGCTGTTGTTGCTTGATCTGTCACAATATACTCCTAATACTTAATGAAACTCAATATACACATGGGGGCAATTTTTTAAAAATCAAGCTTAAGACCAAAGGATTTTGATCACATCTCACGCTTTAGTATCAAAGTCTTACAGTCGATCTCACTCAACCCTACAACATTGTTGGTGAATTGAATACCGAAAAAAGCCTTGCTCTCGCCTTTAGTCATCATATGCATTGATTTATATTAAGCAATACCTCATTGTAGTCAAGCATCATCTATACTTAAATCCTTAATACCTAAGCCTTTAGATTTACAAATCGATTTGAGCGTTTTTAAAGCTTTGAGCTCATACCCTCTCACCTGCCCTCGTGTAATATTTAATTTTTCAGCCAACTGATCAAGTGTTAAATGTTCTCGTCCTAGTAAGCCAAAACGATACGTCACAACATCATATAAGATTGGATCTAACTGTTTAAGAAGAGATCTAAAATCATCACCAACCCCTAATATACTCACTAAGTCAAAAGGGTTATCAGCGGTTTCAGATGAAAGCGTTTCAACCACTGTACGCGATTGATCCCCCTCCTGAAACAGTGGCGCATCTAATGAAACAGCATCTTGTCTCAAATCTAAAATAGACTGCACATCCTTCAAAGGTTTATCCAACAATTGTGCCACTTCTTCTGTTGTAGGGGTATGTAGTAACTTTGTTTCTAGTAACTGCCCTGCTCTCAAATAAGTATTTAACTCCTTAATAACATGCACAGGCAATCGAATGGTTCGACTTTGATTCATGATATAACGCTCAATGGATTGTCGAATCCACCAAGTTGAATACGTTGAAAATCTAAATCCTTTGTCGGGATTAAATTTCTTAACAGCATGCATTAACCCTAAATTACCTTCTTCAATCAAATCTAAAAAAGGAACACCTCGGTTGCAGTATCGTTTTGAGATTTTTACGACTAATCTCAAATTTGATTCAATCATTTTAACCACAGCAGATTGATCACCTGATTGAACCAAACGTGCTAAATCAATCTCTTCTTGCGGGGTCAATAACGGGGTAAATCCGATCTCATTTAAATAACGTTGTGTAGGGTCGACAGTAGGTTGAATGGATCTAGTCTCATGAGCACTCTGATGATTAGATGCTTGAAAGCCATCTTCTCTCTTTGAATCGCATTGCCCTTCATCAGAAAAATCAATTGTATCAGATCTCCTATCCATACTCATTCCTTATGACTTTGAAAAAAACTCATTTAAAGAAAGCGCAACCCCCTGATGACGCACTTCAAAATATAACATTGGAATTTGACGCTCTGCCAAACCCACTGATGAAATCACTTGATTTTGGCGTATTCGCTGCCCAACCTTGACACGAATATGTGTATTATAGCCATAAGCACTCACCATGTTATGTTTGTGTTGAATCATAATTAAATGGCCATACCCTTTCAAACCAGTGCCACTATACACGATAACACCAGGGGCTGTAGCATGAACAAATGCCCCTTTGCGTGATCGAATCCAAACCCCATGACGTGGGGGGGCTGCTGGAATCATCACCCCTTGAACAGGACGTTGCCATCGAACCTTTAAATGCGTTAATGAACGTCTCATTTTGTGCTGAATCTTATGTGAACTCGATGTTTTTGGAAAAGTTGAATCCGCGGGCTCTCGACGGTTAAGACGGGATGAGTGCATACCTAGATGAATCAATGGCACGCTTCCTCGATACTCTATGAGTTGAGTTTTAGGCAATCGTAATACATCACCTTGCTTTAAATAATAAGGTGATTGTAAATGATTGTATTGCGCTAAAGCTTGAGCATCTAAACCATAAGCCCAGGCAATGGCATATAAATGGTCACCTGGTTGCACTAAATACTCATGCTGAGCTGCCGCTTGCAGTGCAGTGACGGGCGCTGAATGCTGGCCACGAATTTGACACCCCATTAATGTCACCATGAGGGCAATGAGACCATACCATTTACATTTTAAATTTTTAGATTTTAACATCATGCGCCTTAGGATGATTGAGCACCTTAACGTATGAGATTAAAACAAAGTCTATTAAAAAACCAGTCATTCAAAACACATCAGCTGTTATTGTTCATATAATGCGGTCAAAACGGCCCAATCATTCAAAGTGGTCCGATGATCACTTAAAGGTGTCACGCTCACATAACCTGCATGTACAGCACCAAAATCAACATCTAAATCCATCGAATGCTCCATCGGCGGCATAGGGGGGCCAATGCGATAGGACATTCCTCCAGGAATGACTTCACCTACCATCGAAGGACGTCCCAGAGATTGGCGCGTACCCTGCCGTGTTAATCGTTGCCCCAAAAGTTGAGCCTTGGGGCGATCTGGAACATTGACATTCAATAACAGCGGCTGATCTGTCGAAATTTGAATTAACCGACATGCAACTTCAGCTGCTGTAGCAAAATGAACATTGCCTGCCAATGAAATTGCTAACGCAGGAATCCCTGATAAATAAGCTTCTGTAGCGGCTCCAACTGTTCCAGAATAACCAACATCTGAGCCTAAATTTTCACCATGATTAATACCTGAAATCACCCAATCAGGCGATTGATTGAGTAATGCATTTAAAGCAATATGGATACAATCTGCAGGGGTGCCCGAAACACTCACTCGATGCTCATCTAGCCGCTGCGTGACAATAGAATGCCGCAGCGTTAAAGCTTGACTCATACCAGAACAATCCTGATGCGGTGCAACAATGGTCACGGTATGCCCTGATGCCCGCAAAGCTTCCACTAAAACATTCAAACCCAATGCTGAGATGCCATCATCATTTGAAACCAAAATATGCATAAACCTTCACTCAAATAGAATTAGAAATCTCTAGGAATGTATGATCAATTTTAAACTGTTGGCTTAAGCGGTCACCCAATGCCTGAACCCCTAGACGCTCTGTTGCATGGTGCCCTGCTCCAAAATAATGAACCCCTGACTCTTGAGCCAAATGCGGTACATACTCAGACACCTCACCTGTTAAATAAGCATCTAAACCTAATTCAATTGCACGGTATAAACCTTGTTGCGCCGCACCAGAACATATTCCAAATTGCTGAATATGTGTACCAGTTCCCTCAAAATGATCAGGGACACGACCTAATAGCTGATGGATACGAGCACTGAATTCATCGACAGACACAGGGGTTTTAAATGCTGCAATATAACCAATACTTGGGACATATTCATCAAATGGGCCGCGAATAGAAGCCCCTAATTGCTGTGCAAGCAACACATTATTACCTGATATCGCATGTGCATCTAAGGGTAAATGGTAAGCTGCTAAACTCATATTAGCCTCAATCAAATATCGAACCCGTTCGTACATCACACCCGTCAAACAAGGTGATTGTTTATTCCAAAACAATCCATGATGAACCACAATCAAATCAGCTCCCTGCGCATACGCCGCTTTAAATAAAGCTTGGCAAGCGGAAACCCCCGTAACCACATGATTGATATTTGAGCCCCCCTGAACCTGAAGTCCATTTGGGCCATAATCTTGGAAACGATTAATTTCTAAATACTGGTTTAATTCATCAATACATTCAACTAATGCAACCATTTAAGCTACACCTCCTCAATCGAAGTGCGCACCGGCGAAATAGGCCCCTCCACTGTACGCCAAATACGACAGCCAATACTTGAAAATTTAGATTCAATATATTCATAACCACGATCAACATGATAAATATTCTTGATACGCGTTTCGCCTTGGGCCACTAAACCTGCTAAAATCAAACTAGCAGAAGCCCTCAAATCAGTTGCATACACTTCAGATGCACTCAATGCGTCCACCCCAATAGAGCTCACTGATTGATTTGAAACACTCAATTGAGCCCCCATGGACTGTAAAGCCGGCACGTGCATCAATCGATTTTCAAATACGGTTTCAGAAATCACCGCTTCACCTTCTGCAACGCAGTTTAAAGCCAGCCATTGTGCCTGAAGATCTGTTGGAAACCCCGGGAAAGTTGCTGTTTCAATCGAAACCGCTTTGGGACGCTGTCCCTTCATATCTAAAGCGATCCAATCAGCACCTGTCTCAATCACAGCACCCGTTTGAACTAAACATTCTAACACCTTACTTAACCCATTGGGCTCAATGCCTTCTAAACGCAACGCACCTGATGTGATAGCCGCCGCAATTAAGTAAGTCCCTGCCTCTATACGATCTCCCATGATGTCATAATGACAAGGCTGCTGCAGTGTAGAGACCCCCTGAATTTGAATTTCATCAGTTCCTGCACCTGTAATTTTAGCGCCACAAGCATTTAAGAAATTCGCCAAATCAACAACCTCTGGCTCTTTTGCCCCTCCAGATAAAGTGGTGGCACCCTCCGCTAACACGGCCGCCATCATTAAATTCTCAGTTCCAGTCACTGTCGGTTGATCCAAGATAATGTGGGTGCCTTTCAAGCCATCAGGCGCTGTTGCATGAACATAACCATTTTTAATCTCAATGTGTGCGCCTAACTGCTCTAATCCTTTAATATGCAAGTCAATCGGTCTTGTGCCAATCTCACAGCCGCCTGGCAAGGCAACACGAGCTCGCCTAAACCTTGAAATCAAAGGTCCTAAGACTAAAAACGAGGCCCTCATGGTATGCACTAAATCATAAGGCGCTTCAACACATTGAACATCTCTTGCATCAAATTCGAGCTGCATGGATTCATCGATCAGTGTACGCACACCCAAAAGATTCAATAGACTGATCATCGTTGTCACATCCTGCAAATGAGGCAGGTTTTTAAGTGATACTGGAGCATTAATCAATAAGGTAGCGGCTAAAATTGGGAGTGCTGCATTTTTAGCCCCAGAAATCGGCAAGACCCCTTGAATAGGCTGCCCCCCTTTAATATGTAAAACATCTAACACAATTTAATCATTCCTCAAGTCATATCAACGGACAGAGCATACTGATCTGATCAGTATTGATTTGATCACTACGAACCGATCCATTTATCCAGTATTGTTATGTGAGATTTGATTTTTTTAAGACTTTAACCAAGGCTTTTAACCCTCCTTGAGATAAAGTCTCAGCGAACTGTTCTCGGTAACTATGAACTAAACTCACACCATCCACACTGAAATCAATAATACGCCAAGCGCCACGTTCATACAACATTTGATAAACAACCTCAAAGATAGGGCCTTGAGTTGGGGTAATGGAAGCATACACATTGACAATACGTTGATGTGAATGACCACGTTGATAAAATTTAATTTTCTGACTCGAATAGACTTTTAACGCATGCGCGTAAGTACGAATCAATACGTCAGTAAAATACTGAATGAAAAGCGATCGCTCAACATCAGTTGAGCGCTGCCAATATTGTCGACCAACCACATATTGAGCCATTCGTGTTTGATTAACGTGAGGTATCAACACTCGATGAATAATTTGATTCAATACAGTCGGATTATGATGTATTTCAGTCTGCTTCTTCTCTAACTGAATCATTAGTTGATTGGAAATACTTTGAAGCAGCGCAATAGGCGAAGGAGCTGCGTTGGCTGTACTCAAAGCCATGCATATTATGATTCCCATCAAACAACGATGTACTTTCATCCCCTCTCCTTAGCTCTACTATTTCCCGAAGCCAGACACAACTTTGCCAATCAAACGCTCTAGGACCATGACCGCCGTTGTACGCTCAATCATACCCCCAGCTTGAATCCATTCATCGCTCATACCTGGCACAATACTAATATATTTTGAACCCAATAAGCCTTCTGTCAAGATACGTGCTTCACTGTCGATTGGAATATGAAGGCCCACGGCATGGTTTAAATGCATGACAAGATGAGCGCGGTAATGCTTCAATGAAATTGAACCAACTTCTCCCACTTTGACTCCAGCTATTTTAACAGGCGCCCTCACCCTCAAACCCGCCACATCATCAAAATCTGCTGTAATTTTGATGGCATGTTCAGTGTGTTGGCCACTGAGTTGACTGGCATTAAAAGCAACCCACGCTAAGGCCATTAGGCTCAATATAAAAAAAAGCCCCACAAAACATTCTAATCCTCTTTGTCGCATTACGACCTCCCTAACATCAGCGCTGTAAGTAATACGTCAAGCAACAAAACGCCCAAAGAAGCAATCACAACGGTGTGTGTTGTCGCTCGACTGACGCCTCCAGTTGTTGGTGTCGCTTCATAGCCTTTCCAAAGTGCAATCCCATGAATCAACAGCGCGAAAATAACACTTTTGATCATACCATTCAGAACATCTGAATGAAAGTGCACTGCAGATTGCATGTTAGACCAAAATACCCCTGCATCTAAATTCAACCATAGTACTGCAATCAGATACCCTCCCCATAGAGCAACTGTGTTAAAGATCATGGTCAAACAGGGTACTACAATAACGCCCGCTAAATAACGTGGATAAATAATACGATGCATGGGCTCGATGGCCATCACTTCCATCGCAGGAATTTGTTCTGTCACTTGCATTAGTCCTATTTCTGCAGCCAATGCAGAGCATGATCGCCCCGTATACAACAATGCCGTCATCACCGGCCCTAACTCCCTAAACACACTCAGGGCCAACAGCTGACTCAATTGTGCTTGAGCGCCGAATTTCTCTAAAGTATAGAATCCTTGCAAGACAAGCACCATCCCAATAAAAGCGGCTGAAAAGAGAATCACAGGCACTGCACACACACCCAACGTATAGACTTGACGAATGATTGAAAGTACATCATACGGTTTAAAGACTGAACGATGCAGCATATCAAACATAAAACAAGCCCACGCACCCCAGGCTCTTATGATTAAAATGACATGATCACCGAGCTCAAATACCCACCGCATCATCTCTCTCCAAGTTTAAAATCGTCATCATCTGACAACCACCCTGAATTTTCCATACTTAAAAACGCCCTCAAAAGTGGCTGTACACTCAAAGAAGCCGCTTCTGGTGTGCCTTCAAAAACAATTCCAGTACGATCTAGTAACACTATATGATCCACAATCGGCAGCAGTGACTGTATCTGGTGTGAAATAACAATTCCAGCATGCCCTTGTCGAATCTTTTCAGCATGCATCAATTTCAATAGTGATTGACAAGTCACAGGATCTTGAGCCGATAAAGGTTCATCATATAACATAAGCACTGGATTTAAAATCATCGCACGCGCAAATGCGGCACGTTTACTCATTCCTCCCGACAATTGTCTTGGATACAATGCGCCTGCATCCGATAACCCAACATGATCCAGAGCCTGATGGACACGCTCCTGGTACGTTGACTCGGTTAATTTCAAGTGAACTTTCAAGGGCAACCCAATATTTTCAAACACTGTTAACTCTGATAACAATGCGGCTGATTGAAACAACATCCCCATCTGCTTACGCAACTGATAGACGACTTTCAACGACGCCTGTGTCATCGATTGCCCATTGATCCGAACATCACCTTGATCTGGGCAAATCTGACCTGTAATGAGTTTAAATAAGGTGGTTTTTCCAACCCCTGAAGGCCCTAACAATAAGGTTAATCCCTGAGCTGGAATAGATAAGCTCAATCGATTCAAAATAGGCCGATCTTGGTATGCTAAAGTTACCTGATCAAATTCAACCAAAGGCACAAACATATTTAAAATTCACCTATCAATGGGTCTCTAATCCGAATGATCATGACACAAAAGCCTTTACAAATCCAATGACAGCTAACCCAAGCTCAAAAAACCATTCGAAACAAGCATTTTCTTGAAAAAAACAAAGAAAAAATGTATAATGTTTTGTTTAATTAGTCATGCACACATGAGCCTTCATTCAGACACACAGTTAACTGCATCATCCGATTTGGCAAACTCAGACCTGGCCTTATCAACTGCTCATGAAGTGATCCAGATTGAAATGCAAGCACTTCTTGCGATGAAACAGAAGCTGTGCAGTAATTTTTCACATGCATGTCACTTAATGTCTATCTGCCCAGGGCGGGTCATTGTCATTGGCATGGGCAAATCAGGCCATATTGGACAAAAAATTGCAGCAACACTCGCTAGCACTGGCACCCCCTCTTTTTTTGTACACCCTGGCGAAGCAAGCCATGGGGATATGGGAATGATCACGTCTAAAGATACCGTACTTGCTCTGTCTTATTCAGGAGAAACACAAGAGCTCATCGCGATACTGCCCCGCCTTAGAGCCTTAGGTGTCCCTCTCATTGCCATGACAGGGCGCACTCATTCAACGTTAGCCGAGCACGCGAAAGTAACCTTAGACACTTCAGTGCCTAAAGAAGCGTGCCCACTCGGCTTAGCACCCACCTCTAGCACCACTAACTGTATTGTGCTGGGTGATGCATTGGCTATTGCTTTATTAAAACAACGTGGCTTCACCACTGAAGATTTTGCAAAAGCACACCCTGGAGGGCATTTAGGGCGACGCTTACTGACACAGCTCAAAGATATCATGCACACCACTTCAGCAATCCCATCGGTTTTCCCAGAGAAAACACTTGCTCAAGCCTCTCTAGAGATGACACACAAACGACTTGGCATGACGTGTGTTGTTGACTCTAAATCCAGTCAACTACTAGGTGTATTCACCGACGGAGATTTAAGACGCGCACTTGAACAAGGCATTGACCTACACTCTACACAGATTCAATCTGTAATGATCACAGCTCCACTAACGGCACATGCGGCGATGCTAGCAACAGAGGCCATGCGACTCATGCAAGAACATCGAATCACCACCTTAATTGTCATCCACCCTGACCAAACTATTGCAGGCATCGTACATTTACATGATTTACTTTCAATTGGAATGGATCCCAGCACATGAACAACCCACCCTGGCATCAAATTCAATGCTTAATTTTAGA
>MDTD01018885.1_pt1 | contig 15480 bp, 11 predicted proteins | sample 811221 | NCBI WGS metagenome assembly MDTD01 (sample SAMN05326646, study PRJNA326480) | marine metagenome | isolation source: seawater | place: Pacific Ocean: South West | collected 2011
GCCGCGCCGTAAAGCGAGCCACCACTCCCCGGAAAACGTTGGTTCCAGTCATCGGGGCAGGTAGTGACACAGTCCGCTTCAGAAAAGGCGAGGTTTAACCCCCCGCGACTGAGTACATCCAGTGCGTTCTTGCGTTGTTGATCAAGTTTAGAGCGGGTCCATGCGCCATGGTCACCATCTGCCGGCGCGTTTATGAGTAATAACAGTCGTTCCTTGCCCTCGGTCGATAGTTTTCCGTTGACGCGATCCTGGGCGCAAACATAAACGGTGGGTTCGTTACAGACGGACCTGGATTTGAAAATCGTAGTGAATTCGCGCTCGTAATCCGTGGCAAAGAATACATTGTGATGATCGAGCTCGAATCCAGAGGTGTTGGCGTTGATGCACCAGGTGATAGCGGAGAGGCCTCGCTCCTGTCGCTTTCGTGTGCGTGTCGATTTCACGACATCATCGCCTAAAAGTCCGTCACTTAATGCTGCTGAGTCCCCATTGAAAATAATGGCGTCAGCGGTCAAGGTCTCGCCCGATGCAAGTGTGACACCTGTCGCCCGGCCGTTAGTGCAGTTTATCTTTTGGACCGGGCTTTGATAGTGAAACTGGGCGCCATGCTCTATCGCGAGGTCAGCAATTGCATGGGCTAGCGCTCGCATGCCGCCATCAACACACCACACGCCCTGGCGCTCTACATGCGCAATTAACATCAACGTTGACGGGGTCGACAGTGGTGATGAGCCCACATAAGTGGCGTATCGGCCGTAGAGCTGCTTCAGCCTCGGATCTGAGAAATAGTTGCCGAGTGCACTCCAGAGCGATTGGTGCGGCGCTACTGCTAGGCTCTTTAAGCCGCCATCTCGCAATAATCGGTAGCCGAGTCGTATGGGTGACGGTTGCGATGTGGCCATGAAGTTATCACGGAGTAGGTTGTGAACAAGCTCACCATCGTCACAAAATCGACGGTAGCCCTGCGCATTGCGATCGTCTGAGAACTCATTGATTGCCTGGGCTGACTGATCTATGTCATGAAAGAGGTCCAAACGACTTCCGTCCGTCCAAGCATGACGGGCAAGCCGGCGACTCTCGGTCAAACGAACCCGATCATCAAACACGGCACCTGCGCGTTTAAACAACTCATCAAAAACCCAGTGCATGGTAAAAACTGTGGGGCCGCCGTCGATACCCACGCCACCCACCTGCCGCTGGTGCATCTTGCCACCAGGCTCAGCATTGGTCTCGAACACATCGACTTTCCAGCCTGCAGTAGCTAGGTCGACGGCAGCCGACAACCCGCCTGCGCCGGCACCGACAATGATGGCTCGTTTTGTCATTAGGTGGGTTGTACTCGTCGTACGGGCGCCATGACAGCGCGCTGGTGGTAGATGATGAGAATCAGTCCGGTGACGAGCGGGATCGCCCAGAGACCGGGCGTCAGCGCAATCTCGGGGAGCAAGCGCACCGCACCAAAGGCGAAAAAGGCGGTATAGACAGAAATACCTGCGCCCACCAAAGATTTGATGTGCTCCTTGATGCGTGCTTTCGGTGATGAGGGCTTTCTGTAGATGAACCACAGGTTGGTGGCAACGGTGGCGAACCCAACGAAGGCGATGCCCATCATCATGGGTTGATTAAGCTCTATGCCGCGAATAAAGCAGTTGGCTGAGGTTGCTGTTAAAACAGCTTGGAGCAGAAGATTGTGCCAGGCGCCGTTCTTTTTATGATCGCGTTTGTTACGCATGCAAAGCCAACCATGCCATGCAAGGTTGATAGTGAGTGTTGCCAAATACAGCATCATCCAGCCAAAAATTCCCGAGATCATCTCGGGCTGCCGAAATACTTCATGGGTGGACAGGTGAGGGTGTGTGCCTGTTGGGTCGGCCAGCGTCGTTATGGAGATACCCGTAGCAACCAAGCCGGTGGTGAGCATGCTCGTAATAAAGATGTTGCCTGCTTGTCGATGCAGTACACCGCCTTTCTTGCCGGCAATGGGAATCCAAACAGAAATGAGTCCGACCGTGCCGGTGATGATGTGCATGATCACCAGCGATTCGAAGATGCCATGGGTCGACAGGGTCATATCCGGCCTCCATACTGTGCGTAGTGTCAATACTATTGGATAGTTTTCGTGGATGAAACACTTTACATACCACCAAAGCCCCACTCGCTTCCAGCGGTTGTCGCGTTAATCCGCTCGCTTTGGAAGGGTGATGGCAACTTATTAGAGTTGTTACCTGCCGAGGCCTATCACTTTGAGGTGGGCCATCTGGGACGTTCTCGCCGCGGCACCGTGCTCTTCAACCGACCTTCGGCGGTAAAGGAAATCATGCGCGACGCCCAAGGCGTATTTCCCAAGAGTGACCTCATGGTTGGCGCTCTCGATCCGCTTATTGGTGAAAGCATGTTTGTCACCGATGGACCGAAATGGCGTCGGCAACGCGCAATGATTGATCCTGCTTTCAGTCTGATGCGGCTGAATGTGGCTTATGGCGCCATGTGCGCCGCGACCGATGATCATGTTGCCGCTATCGATCAGTTAGCTACCGACGATACGCCTTTTTCCCTTGACCTGGCCATGAGCCATCTCACAGCCGATGTGATCTGTAGGACTGTCTTCTCTACACCACTTGCATCCGATGTAGCCAAAGAGGTATTTGACGATTTCACGCTCTTTGAGAAGTCTGTGGCTCAGGTCGATATTTTAGGGATGATCCTAAAACCCGCATGGTCTGAAACAAAGCAAACGCCAGAGGTTCTCGCTGCCTGCGAGCGCATTCGTCATCATATTGGTGCGCTCATCGACACCCATTTGGATGCTGATGCCGGGAAGTACAACGACATTGCATCGGCAGTCATTGAGGCGAAAGACAAAGACACAGGTTTGCCGTTTACACGCGACGAACTGATAGATCAGCTGGGTGTGTTCTTCCTTGCTGGCCATGAGACCACTGCGAGTGCGTTGACGTGGGTGTTTTATATTTTGGCTGAACGTCCCGAGTGGCTTACGCGGCTGCGGGAAGAAATTGATCCCGTGATGGGCGATGGGCAACTGACGTTTGAGGAGACCAAAAAGCTGCCTTTAACACGCGCATTTTTCAAGGAAGCCTTGCGCCTTTATCCACCGATTACATTCGTGCCGAGAGTGGCTTTGGAAAAAGTCGAAATCGAAGGTAAGAAGTTGCCGCGTGGTGCCTTAGTCATGATTGCTCCCTGGACGCTGCAACGGCACAGCAAGTACTGGGATGATCCTCATGCATTTATTCCCGAGCGATTCTTACCTGAGAATGAAAAAACGCTTAATACAGGCGCGTATATCCCGTTTGGGCAAGGGCCACACATCTGTGTGGGTGCTGGTTTTGCTCAGGTGGAGAGCTTGCTTATCATGTCTCAGCTGATCAGCCGCTTTGACTTCGAACTACTTCCCGATCAGACCGTTATACCCGCGGCGCGTTTGACGACGAGGCCTGCGGAACAGGTCATGATGCGAGTGCGGCATCGCTCTTAAGCTGCGACTCACTCAGGGCTCGGTTGAGCTTCTGGTCGAACCTCTGCACTTGGCCCTCGCAGGTCATCAACGCTGATGTATCAAGTAGAGTGCAAAGGTAACCATGAGCATCTTGTTTGATGACACAAGGAAGTGGGGTAGGCAGTTGAGCGAGCATCTCATCAGAGATTTCGTTGCGGTGAAGCCACTCCACCTCGGGTCGATCCTCACAATAGCTGCGCCATTCCCGTTTGCCGAATGGATTTAAACCATGTGTGATGTCGCAAAGCGCACAGTTTCGCGTGCCAGTCAGCTTGCCGACGGCGTAAACTAGTTCGCCGATGACCGAGAGATCAGCATCGTAGATCGCCAGAATTCGTTCATGCATGAAGACGTTACGCGCGTCTCAATGTGTCAGATCGTAGGTCGGGGCCGTCATGACTCCACCCAGGCGCTTTAAATATGTAGTTGAGCTTATCTCGCCAGCGCTCTGCGCGTCGCACGTCCCGCCACATCGATCCGTATTCCCCAAAGGCTACCTTCAGCACTTTATGAGTTTCAATATTTTTGGTGAGGCCGTATTTGACGGGCTCCTCGGGAATCTCCTCCGAGAATGTGCCAAATAAGCGATCCCAAATGATGAGCGTGGCACCGTGGTTTCGGTCCAGATAGCGCACATTAGACCCGTGGTGGACCCGATGATGCGACGGGGTATTGAAGATAAATTCAATCCATCGCGGGAATTTATAGAAGGCCTCGGTATGCAGCCAGTACTGATAAATCAGACTGACGCTCAGCATAGTAACGATCATGGCTGGGTGGTAGCCAAGTAGCGCCAGCGGCACCCAGAACGGGTACTTGAGGATGCGCTCACCGACGCCCTGGCGTAAGGCTGTTCCAAGATTGTAGTACTGGGAGCTGTGATGAGATACATGCCCTGCCCACAGGAGCCGAATTTCATGATTGCCTCTGTGAAAACTGTAATAGGTGAGGTCGTCAAGGAAGAACAATAGGACCCACCAGTACCAACTGGTATCGATTACACCTTTAAGAGGGGAGACAGAGTAGGCGACGAACATGAGTGAAATCCCAAGAAACTTGGGGATGAGATCGACGAAAACGGTCAACAGCATGACTCGCATGCTGGTCCAGAAGTCGACTGACTCGTAGTGTTGGGTGTGGCTTCGGTAGGCCCACATGACCTCGATAAATAGTGCCCCAAAGAAAAAGGGCAGGGCCATCATGACCCAGTCATCCTGCATTACCGCTAACACATCATTCATGATCTGTGCTCCCAGAGTACCCGTGTGTTTGTTTTATAGGGCGTTTGCGATTGCATAGAGTGTAGCCGAATTATTAAAGTCACGGTGGTTAACAAGCGGTCGTAAATGACTGGCCGTCCCTACAACAATAACGTTAACGAGGAGACCATCATGGCAGACTTACTCGCGATGTCCGCAGATATTATCGATGGGCGTGTTGCGCCCAACGAATTAGGCCCCTTAAACCGCATTAACCACCAACTCTCCGAACTCGCCAACGACTTGGCTGTGGTCGAGGCATTTTCGCATTGCATTGTGTTCAAGACCGATGATGGTCTGGTCACGTTTGACACCTCAAATGAGCACGGTGGCAAAAAGTGTGTCAGCGCAATTCAGTCGTGGACACATGACCCTTTCAATACCGTTGTCTTCACGCATGGACACATTGACCACGTGGGTGGCTGTGGCGCGTTTTGCGAGGCCTACGAGGGCCGTAAGCCGACGATTGTGGGTCACGAGAATGTCGCCACGCGTTTTGATCGTTACCGAATGACGAACGGTTATAACCATGTCATTAACGAGCGGCAGTTTGGGCAGTTCAAACGGCGGGGCTACGATCTCGCGGGCGCATCACACTTTCTACCATTGGCAACGCCCAACCCCGACGTGACCTACAGTAAAAACTTAAGGCTTTCTGTGGGCGGCCTGGAGATTGAATTGAATCATGCGCGGGGAGAGACCGACGATCACACCTGGGCATGGATCCCTAAACACAAGGCGATTTGTGCTGGAGATTTCTTCATTTGGGCATTTCCCAATGCCGGCAACCCCCAAAAAGCGCAGCGCTATCCCAGAGAGTGGGCGGCTGCATTGCGGGATATGGCGTCGCGCAATGCCGAGCTTTTCCTCCCAGCCCACGGGCTGCCCATTTGCGGCAAGGACCGAATCCGCAATGTGCTTAATGAGGTGGCTGAGGTGCTCGAAACTATGGTGGAGCAAACCATTGATCTCATGAATCAGGGTGCATCCCTCAATGATATTATCCACTCGGTGTCCGTGAGATCAGAGCTTCTTGAAAAACCCTACTTGGCACCTACCTATGACGAGCCTGAGTTCGTTGTGAGGAATATCTGGCGTCTTTATGGGGGGTGGTATGACGGTAATCCCGCACAGCTTAAGCCTGCCCGCGATGCACTAGTGGCGAGCGAGCTGGCAAGTCTGTCAGGTGGCGCGCTGAAGCTGGCAGAACGGGCCCGCGAATTGGCCGAGACCGATGCGCGACTGGCGTGTCACCTGGCAGAATTTGCAATGCAGGCAGAGCCCGACAACAAGGCTGTCCATGCGCTGCGAGCCGAGGTTTATCAACGGCGTCGTGAGGGCGAGACGTCACTCATGGCCAAAGGCATCTTCGGCTCGGCTGCGAATCAGTCAAAGCAGCAGTCGGATAGCGATTAGGTTTGAGCCGGGCTCGCGGGTATCTGTCGACGCCAAGCACCACCCTTCATGGACGCTGTGACGATGACGGTATAGGCAAACATCCCACCCACGGCGCCAATGAACACACCTGTCATACCCATATCCATGGGACCTAACAGAAGGAATGCAGTTCCTATCGCGACAATTGGACGTGCAATGAGTGCTGCCACGGGGCCACGCATGGCACCCGCGCCCTGAGAGGCAAAGTAAAGTGCCCATCCGACCCCGTGTATGGCAAGGCACGGACCGACAATTTGAATGAACCCCTTGGCGGTCTCGTAGACCATCGCATTATCAGTAAAGACAGGTATCCAAACGTGAGGGAAGACAGCGAGCAGGGTACCTATGATGCCCCCGAGAACAAACGACATGCCTGCTCCAGTCCAGCCAATTTCTTCAGCGCGATCGGCATTGCGAGCACCAATGCTCATGCCGACTAACGATGTCATGGTCGCGCCGATGCCGAAGATGAGTGATGACATTAAAAATTCGATACGCGAGCCAATCCCGTAGCCAGCTAGAGCCTCTTCACCGAACTGACCTACCAGCCCGGTCAGCACCAAAATAGTGGTCACGGTTGAGATAGGCGACAGCGAGGCCGGAAGTGCGACGCGGCCAATGTCCTGAAAGTGGTGCTGCCGTAGCTTGAGGCACGAGAGCCGCAAATTAGCCGGTAGTTTTGCTTTCACTAGGCGTAGCAGGATGACCACCGCCATCACAGCACTGGTCGCAATGACGGATACCGCCGCGCCAAATAAACCGAGCTTAGGAGCGCCAAAATATCCCAGCACTAAGGCGCCAGATAGGGGAACTTGTATGAGTGAGCCGACAATCATCATTCGAGCGGGATAGCGCATGTCGCCCAAGCCTCGAAAAATAGAGCTCGCAACCCCCATGATCCAAATAGTGACACTGCCGCCAAACAGCATGGCGCTATAGGCAAATGCCAACTCAAGAATCTCACCGGTCCCGCCCAAGAGGGATAGGAAAAACCGCCCAGAAATCAAAAATGCGATGAGTAAGACGATGGGTCCAAGAACAGCCAAGATAAGACCGTGCCACATCAGCTCCTCTGCACGTGCCTGATCTCCCGCGCCTAATGCTCGGGCGATGGCTGATGATACGGCGTTCCCTAAAGCACCAACCGACAACATTTGCATCAGCATCAGCATTGGGAACACGAGGGCCATCGCAGCTAGCGGTGTACTGCCTAGCTGTCCGACATACCAGACCTCGGTCAGGCTGACAGTAGACTGCACGATAAATGCCATACTGCTGGGTATGGATAGTCGCGTCAGCAGGGGAAGTGCAGGTGCAGTCAGGAGGTATTGCGTGCGTTGATCCATAGCGCACCATTACGGCGCATGTGGCGCGCTGGCACAAGTCTTTTCTGTCCTGTCTAACCCATATTCCTCTGGGCAAAAGCGCGATAGCAAGGTGCGCCGATGTCATTCACTCAAGCGAACATCCCCGCAGATAAAAAAACATACTCAAAGTTCAATTTTTTAGTCAGATTGCATCGATTTTTAGTCTCTTATTTGGCAATGTATCGACCGCTTAACAAACTCAAGCCGGATCAGCCGGACCATGGAGATCACTCATGCCCCACGCCGCCTATATATACGATGCCATTAGGACCCCACGCAGTAAGGGTAAGAAAGATGGAACCCTTCACGAAGTGAAGCCTGTTGATTTGGGTGCAGGATTGTTGCGTGCCTTGCAGGCCCGACACGATCTGGATACCAGCTATGTTGATGATGTTGTGATGGGTTGTGTCACACCTGTCGGCGAGCAGGGTTCTGATATCACCAAAATGATTGTTCAAAACGCTGACTGGGATGAGTCAGTACCGGGTGTGCAGCTGGATCGTTTCTGCGCATCAGGACTTGAGGCTGTCAACACCGCCGCGCAAAAAGTGGCGTCGGGATGGGATGACCTGGTCGTCGCTGGGGGTATTGAGTGCATGTCGCGTGTGCCTATGGGCTCGAACGGTGGTGCCATGGCGAGTGACCCGGCCTTCGCGCTGAAGACGGGCTTTGTGCCTCAGGGTATCGGCGCCGACATGATAGCCACCATTGATGGCTATACCCGTGAAGATGTGGACGCCTACGCCATGGAATCACAACGTCGAGCGGCGCATGCACGTGACAGTGGATGGTTCGACGGGTCTGTGATTCCCGTGAAGGATGCCTCAGGCATTACCATTTTGGAGCGCGATGACTTCATTAAGGGTGACACTACAATGGAAGGTCTCGCCCGTTTGAAGCCTTCATTCGAAATGCCGGGTCAAATGGGTTTTGATGATGTGATCCTCGCCAAGTACAACGAGTACAGCAAGGTAGAGCATGTCCATACTCCCGGAAACTCCTCCGGCATCGTCGATGGGTCTAGCGCTGTGCTTATCGGTAGCGAGAAGGCTGGGAACGATCTCGGATTGACCCCACGAGCGCGCGTGGTGGCAACGACTGTCTTGTCCACGGACCCAATTATTATGCTGACAGGCCCTGGCCCCGCGGCGAAAAAATGCCTCAAAAAGGCGGGGCTGACGCCCGATGACATCGATCTTTGGGAGATCAATGAAGCCTTCGCTTCGGTTGCGCTCCGTTATATGAAAGACCTCGATATTAGCCACGAGATTACCAATGTCGTGGGTGGTGCGATTGCCATGGGCCACCCTCTGGGTGCGACCGGTGGCTGTCTGGTCAGCGCCATGGTCGACGAACTCGAGCGTCGCGATCTCAAGCGCGCCATGCTGTCGTTGTGTGTCGGTGGTGGCATGGGTATTTCCACCATCATCGAGCGCGTGTAAGCGGTATTAGGAGTTAGAAACAATGAGTTTTCATTACGAAAAAGACGCCAATCAAATTGTAACTGTCACCATGGATATGGATGGCCCCGTCAACTCAATGAGTGACGCTTTCCTGCCCTTGTTTGAATCGACGCTGGATAAGCTCGAGGCGGAGACAGGCCTTGCTGGGGTTGTGCTGACATCAGGTAAGTCCACATTCTTCGCAGGCGGTGACTTGAACATGCTGTGTCAGGTGACCGAGGACACGGTTGAAGATTTCTTTCAGGGAATGTGCGCGACAAAAGCGGCGATGCGTCGTCTCGAAAAGCTTCCGGCGCCGGTGTGCGCTGCCATCAACGGTGCGGCGCTTGGTGGCGGCCTAGAGCTCGCTTTGTCATGTCACCACCGCATTGCCTGGAACCATCGCAGTGTGCAGCTCGGCTTTCCCGAGGTGACATTGGGTTTGCTGCCCGGAGGCGGCGGTAACGTGAAAGCGGTGTATCTCATGGGGCTTATGGCGGCCAATGAGTACATTGTTGAGGGCAAGCGTGTGGCTCCCGAAAAGGCCCTGGGCTCGGGGTTGATTGATGCGGTTGTCGAGAGCAAGGACGAGCTGGTGTCTGCGGCGAAGCAGTGGGTCTTGGATAACAAGGACGACGAGGCAGCGCGCACTCAGCCCTGGGACACCAAGGGCTATAAGATCCCTGGCGGCAATATTCGAAATCCACAGGTGGCGCAGATGGTCACCATGGGTGCACCCATGATTCGCAAGAATACACGCGGATTACTACCTGCCCCCGAGAAGATTTTTGACGTGGCAGTGCAAGCGCTCACCGTTGATTTTGAGACGGCGATGCGTATCGAGAGCCGCGGCCTGGCCGAACTGGCGCTGACACCCCAAGCCAAAAACATGATCAATACCTTCTTTTTCCAGATGAACAAGATCAACGGGGGTGCCTCTCGGCCTAAAGACGTACCGCCGCAGAAAACGGAAAAGGTGGGTGTCCTCGGCGCTGGAATGATGGGGCAGGGGATTGCCTACTCATCGGCCATGGTCGGCATCCAGGTCGTATTAAAAGACATCAGTCTGGAGGCCGCCGAGAAGGGTAAGGCCTATACCGAAACCTTATTGCAGAAGCGTGTTGATAAGGGGCGGATGACGCCTGAGAAGATGGCCGAGGTACTCTCGTTAATTCACCCAACGGCATCAGACGAAGATCTCGATGGCTGCGATCTCATCATCGAGGCTGTGTTCGAGAACATGAGCCTAAAGCATCAAATGACGCGTGATCTCGAGCCACGACTGATCGAGGGCGGTATTTGGGGTTCAAATACCTCTACCTTACCCATCACGCAGCTGGCGGAAGCGAGTCAGAACGCTGAAAACTTCATTGGTATTCACTTCTTCTCTCCAGTCGATAAGATGCCGCTCGTTGAAATTATTATGGGTGAGAACACGGGTGACGTCGCACTCGCCAAGGCCTTTGATTACACCAAGCAAATCAAGAAAACCCCGATTGTTGTCAATGATTCACTGGGTTTCTTCACGTCACGCACCTTTGGTACGTATCTCGATGAGGGCGTACGCATGCTCGTCGAGGGCGTGAAGCCAGTGCGCATCGATAACCTTGGTAAGGCTGTGGGGATGCCAGTGGGCCCGCTCACCGTTTACGACGAGGTGAGTCTGGAGTTGTCACGCAAGGCGCAAGAGACCTGGAAGGAAATGGGCCTCGTTATTGACGGCGATGATCGCTCAATCACTGCCGGCGTTGTCGAAACCATGATCGGCGAGCACGGTCGTGGTGGTCGATATCATGGTGGTGGTTTCTACGAGTACAGTGCGGACGGTTCGAAAGAGGTTTGGTCCGGACTTGCGGACTTATACGGCAAAGATGGCGTTGAGATATCAGATCAAGACGTCAAAGAGCGCCTGCTGTTCCGTCAGGTAATCGAGGCACTGAAATGTCTAGAGACGGGCGTTTTGCGCAGCGTGGCTGACGGCAATATCGGTTCTATCATGGGTATTGGTGCGCCTGCTTGGACGGGTGGACTTTTGCAGTTCGTTAACACTTACGGATTGCAAAACTTTATCGATCGATGTGGTGAACTGAGTGCAGCCTACGGTGATCGTTTCGAGGCCCCTGCTATCGTGAGCGAGAAATTAGCCGCGGGTGAAACCTTCGCATAACGCGAGGCTTTAGTTTTTAAGGGCGCTTATGGCGCCCTTTTTTGTATCTGTGCGAGCGGTCCGCTTAACCAGGCAGTACCAGGGCTAGTGCCTGGGCGCGATGTGCGAAAAGGTGTGCGAAAAGGTGCACTACAAGGTGTGCGCTATGGGTATATCAGTGTTACATAGAATTTCAATTCACGGAGAACGATAACAATGAGCTTTGCTGTCACCCTCGGTCGATTTTTACTCGGTCTGTACTTCTTCCTTCCCGGTATTTCGAAAGTAGCGGGCTACACTGACACCCTCAGCTATATGGCGCTACATAACATACCGGCTCCAGAGCTACTGCTGCCAATCACAACTATTCTGCAGATCGGAGGGGGCGTGATGCTGATGATTGGCATGCGCGTCAGCCAGGTGGCGCTGATGTTCGCTGGTATGACCCTACTCATTAATGTAGGGATGCACGATTTTTGGAACGTCTATGAAGGTGTGAGCCAGGCTCACGAGACGCAAAACTTTGTAAAGAACCTGGCGATTTTTGCGGGGTTACTTGTGATGAGCAGTGCCGAGGACCTCCCTCAGCACCGGCTTTTAGGTCGCAAGTGACGGGCGCTTAGGTGCCTTAAGCGCCTAGATTGAAAGTAAGCCCCGCGTTGGCGATAAGACGCTCCACAAGCTTCTCACCCATGGCGGGTGCCGGTGTGTAAACACCACCCGGCAGATCTGCACAGTCCCGCACGATGCAGAGCGCGCTCTCAGCAATCATCTTCGAGGTGGAGCCGTAACCGGGGTCCATATCGCCCGTAACTGCCGCTTCCATACGATCGCCATTTGTATTGGTGCCGACAAACAGGACATCGTAATGACCGGCTTCGCGACTCTCTTTGGACGGACCCTCACCGGGTTTAGGCACGTCATCACCCTCCAGCGGGTTGCTGCTCGCCACCATATTGGCCACGGCTGCACCTTGTTCGCCAGGACCTGTCACCATCATCTCGTCGTACTCGAAGTCTTCGCCGTAGAGGTGGCCGAGTAGGGCGTTCGAGCGGTGCACGTTTTTGGTATTGATTGGCGCCATGATGAAGGGAGCAACCCAAGAACCGATAGCTTCGTCTTCATAAGGCTTGGCATCCGAGGGTTGTTCGGGGCCTTGGAAACCATTGGCAAGCGAGAAGGGGTTGGCAAGCACCTTCAGAAGACTTGGATTCGTTTTAAGGGCGGCCATCGTGGCGCCTAACGACGCTGCGGTGCCGCCCGAGAACTCGCCGTTCATTGCACGGACGCGGCCACGAACGCGGCTCATGGGTGCGCCTGTTTGATCGATCGCCGCTTTCTGTAAGTAATAGACACCAAGGTCGAAAGGGATCGAGTCAAAGCCACAGCTGTGCACGATACGGGCGCCTGACGCGCGCGCAGTGTCATTGTGCTCAGCGATCATCTCGTGCATCCAGCCGGGCTCCCCGGATAGGTCTACATAATGAGTGCCTTCCTCTGCACACAATCTGACAAGTTCCGAGCCATAAAGCTGGTAGGGACCTACAGTGGTGCAGATACATGAGGCTCGTTTGACCATGTCGCGTAGCGAATCCTCATTGGCCGCATCAGCGGTTACTAGCGGTATATCGGCAGATACACCGATCAGCTCACGAACCTCGGCAAGCTTGGCTTCGCTTCTTCCAGCCATCGCCCATTTCACGCTGGTGCCATAGGTGTTTCCCATGTACTCGGCGACTAATCGGCCGGTAAATCCACTTGCACCATAAACGATGATCTCAAATTCTCTACTCATACCTGATTCCACGCTGCATTAATTGTTGTTCGAATAAATAGTTAAAACGCGACCGATGAGGCATCAAGTCGCAATAGGTTGCGAGTATACGGGGCCTGCAGCTAAATAACCTCAAACTCAAGAAATACCTATTCTTTGTAAAGTTGATGACCACTGGAGTTACAAAAACGTCGATCCAACGTCCTAAAATGGGACTTTATTCGCATTTTGCAAATCATATTGCAAAAAAAGAGTAAAAGAACGAACCTTCTTGCTAGGGTAGAGCCGTACGCATTCGGACGACGGGTATCGCGTGATCTGTCGTAGGATAAACATAACGGGCAATCAGGAGAGGCATGCTCCCATGAAACATTCCCTTATTGCGTTGGTGCTGGTGTCGTTCTTATCTGCCTGTGGTGGCGGAGGCGGCGGTAGTTCGCCGGTTGATCCCCCCGGCTCGGGAGGCGGCTCAGGGTCGGGTGGTGGTAGTAGCGGCGGTGGGTCCACGGGACCAACAGAGCCTACGGCTGAGGACTACCGCGACGCATCGCTCATACTCGATATTGGTACCTTTGGTGCCCGTTACAGCGATGTTGAATCCGTGGCAGAGAGTGGCGTTGATGCCTGGCTTGATGAGCAGTTAACGATGCCTATCAGCCTGCACGAACCCATTGTTCGCCGTTATGGCGCACAGTACGGCTTTAACAATCAAGATAGTCCGATTCCTGTAGGACAATTCCGGCGCTTTGCTTTTTTTGAGAACGCGCTAACGGCTCCCGACCAACTGAGACAAGTCACGGCTTATGCGCTAACTCAGCTGTTTGTCGTATCTCAGACCGGTGTTCTAGGTAATAATCCGTTAGGTCTCTCCAATTACTACGACACGCTACTCACTCACAGTTTCGGCAATTACCGCGACCTGCTGCGTGCCGTCACGCTTCACCCGGCTATGGGCTTTTATCTAAGTCACGTCAACAACGCGAAGACCGACGAGGACGCGAATACCTTTCCCGACGAGAACTATGCACGTGAGGTCATGCAGCTCTTCACTATCGGATTATATGAGTTGAACCCTGACGGTACGCGGAAGTTGGATGCAGATGGTCAGCCTATCCCCACCTATGACAACACGGATATTCGGGAATTCTCCAAGATTTTCACGGGGCTTGCCTATGCGGGCGATGCTGGCCAGGAACCGCAGTTTGGTCGCAACAGAGCCGTACTTCATCTGCCGATGGTGATGTTCGACAACTACCACGAGCCCGGTGAAAAGCACTTGCTCAATGGATTTACGGTACCGGATGGACAGACTGGTATTCAGGACATCGATGATGCGGTCGATAATTTATTCAACCACCCTAATGTGGCGCCCTTTGTCAGTAAGCAACTGATTCAAAGGCTAGTGACCTCAAACCCGTCGCCAGATTATGTGAGCCGTGTTTCCGCCGTCTTCGCTGATAACGGCGATGGGGTTCGAGGTGATATGAAAGCTGTCATACGAGCCATTCTTACGGACGATGAGGTAGCTGACGCGTCGCGCGTAAGGGAGCCGTTTCGCCGTTTCCTCGCTGCCAACCGAGCGCTCAACACCGCGCCCTCGGAAGGGAGTGACATTGGTGTAACCGGTTTTTTTGTTCAGAACGCAACGGGCCAGATGGTGTTAACCGCCCCCAGTGTCTTTAATTTTTATTCGCCGTTTTATCGACCACAGGGTGGGCAGGGTTTGATAGCCCCTGAGATGCAGATTACGACCGAGGACACGATTGTTGGGATCACCAACTTGATGGCTCAACTCCTCTACGGCAGTCGGCCAATGCACAATCATTCGCAGTTGCCAGAGATGCGACTGGACCTGACGTCACTGGTGAACCTTGGTGATGACAAGGAAGCGTTCCTGACACGCGTCGAGCGGTTGTTCTTTGCCGGGACCATGAGTCAGCACACGCGCTCTGTTATCTCAGGCGCATGGGATGAGGCCGCAGGTTCTAGTCCCACAGATCGGGTGAAACTGGCCTTATACCTCGCGCTCAGTGCGCCTGATCAGGCGGTAGCAGAGAGGAATGCACTATGATGAATCGACGACGTTTCCTGCGAAAGGGTGTAGGCAGTGCGGTCAGCATGACCATGGCCACAACCGTGCCGTTTTCATTGCTGGGGTCGGCCCAAGCAGTTGCCTCGGAAGAGTACCGTGCAGTTGTCTGTGTATTGCTGGCTGGCGGAGCCGACAGCTTTAATATTCTGGTGCCGCGGTCGGAGCTGGCTTATAACCGCTATCAGGCAAGACGGTCCGATTTAGCACTGAGTCAAAACGATCTCTTGCCGTTGGAAGGCGAGCACGAGGGCGTTCAGTTTGGCTTGCATCCGGCGATGAGTAGTTTGCAACAACGCTTTAATGCGGGGCAGGCCACCATGGTGACCAACGTAGGCCCTCTGGTTGAACCTACGACAAGAGCTGCCATCGATGCGGAAACGGTGACGTTACCGCTTGGATTGTTTTCCCACTCTGACCAGATTCTCAGCTGGCAAACCGCCACACCC
>MDTD01104411.1_pt1 | contig 15479 bp, 12 predicted proteins | sample 811221 | NCBI WGS metagenome assembly MDTD01 (sample SAMN05326646, study PRJNA326480) | marine metagenome | isolation source: seawater | place: Pacific Ocean: South West | collected 2011
GTTACAATTTCAGTTGAACATGGAGATGCAGTCACCGTCGACATCGACGTTATTGCTAATTCTGCGAAAGCTGGTGATGTTTACACACTAACAATCACAGGAACTGATGCTGATGGAAACACCTTCCTAGAGAGTGTACTATGGACACAGGACAATAAGGCAGTCCCTGCTTCAACAATTGAGGGGTCTGGAGGCGTTTACAACTGGAGTGCAACAACTGCAGGAGAGCACACGTTCAAGTTCCGCTCACCTAGTGGTGCTGAAGATACTTGGACAGTAACAGTGGTACCTCATCAAACTGTTAGCAGAATAGAATTGACCATTCTCGAAGATTCTGTACTGCAGTTAGAGACATTCAATATCGAAGTTAGAACATTCGATGCGTGGGAAAATGAAATCCCGGTGCCGCCAGAAACTCAAGTCAAGTTGACTGGTAGAATGACCGCTGAAGAAACCGAGAACGGAAAGTGGACAATCACCACTCTAGATGCAGAAGAGCAAACTGTAATGATTGCTGTTCACAACAAAGAAGTATCAGATACAATAATTGTTGAAGGCACTTTCATGGGATTCTTTGAAGCAGGAGGCACCTTGTATTACGCAGGAGGTATTCTCGCAATTCTAGTAGTAATCGTATTGCTGGTAGTCATAGTAATGGTTCTGCGTTCAGGCGGTTCGGATTACGATGATGATGATGACGATGACGACTATGAATATGAAGACGAAGAAGTGGAGAAGCCTGCCATGGCTGCTGGCCCTAGTGGACCTCCAGTTGTTCAAGGTGGACAAGAAGATTGGATGAGTGATTATCGCGTTGACGAAGATAATGTTGAGTGGGGAGAGGACGAAAGCGGAACATGGTGGTATCGCGACCCTGGAACTACTGAATGGAATGAATGGGCGGACTAAGCGAAACCTAAACAATGCTAGAGGCTAATGGGGTAAAGGGGATTCTTGTGAGAAAGACTATTCTTTCCTTACTGGTCACTCTGTTGCTCGTTCAAGTTTCATCCCCTGTATTGGGATCTACTCCAGCAAGCATAGACATTGATACTCATCAACAGACAGTCAGTGCTGATCAAGCAATTAGATTCACTGCGGTCGTGAAAGATAGTTCTGGTAGCCCGATAAACGAGCCAATTACTTGGTCAGCAAGTTCGGGAACCATAGATTCAGATGGTCTCTTTACACCAGGTGTTGTTGGTCAAACAATCATTACTGCTACAAGTGGAAACGTGAATTCCACAACTTCTGTTCAAGTAACTGCAGGTTGGCCAATAGGGATTCAATCCGGATTTAATTTGACTGAAGTCAGTATTGATGATTCAATTCATCTTAATGCGACATTAGTAGACCGTGCAGGAAATCCTGTTTCTGGTGATTTGACATGGCGGTGTCAAAATGGAGAAATCGATTACACGAACATGACTTGGAAACCCGATGAAATCGGCAATGCAGTAATGAGAATCATTTACCTAGAGTTAGAAATTCAAGTAGTCTTCAATGTACTACCTGGAAGCCCTAGTTCACTTGAGATTCCATTTGGACTAACTGTACAGAGTGGTAACACCATCCACATCATTCCTGTGGCCAAAGATAGTTGGGGGAATGAGGTCGGGCTATCCAAGGCCGGTGAATTAACATGGAGTTCTGAAAATGGCTCCATATCACCGACTGGAGTTTATTTTGGAGGTGCACCGGGTGTATGGAATATTAGCGTCAATAGTACATCTGGTGCTTTTGGAAATGGCGTAATCCGAGTTCTACCAGCTCAAGCAACTGGGTTGGATATTGAGATGGATGTTGCTCAAGCGCGAACCGGCTCCCCAGTAATTCTATCAGCCATCAGAACCGATGTTCTTGGCAATTCAGGTGAGGTTATTCTTCCTCTTGCTAACTGGACTGTTCCAACTGGTTCTCTTTCAATGGATGGAGATTCAGTCGTTTGGATTCCATCTAAAATCGGAGATTGGACTATTGGAGTTAGCGACCAAGGGTTTTCAGCTACTATGCAAGTTAATGTCATCCAGGGAGAAATAATCGGAATTGATGTTTTATTGTCTGAAGATGTTCTGAGATCGGGTGAGCTCATTGTCGCATCGATTTCAGCATTTGATGCAGCAGGAAATCAACGTGCTGTTGATGGAGCTTGGACCATAGATAGTGAATTATCCGCTGTTGACCAAGGAGATTGGATGCAATTGAGACCAGGCCCAATTGGTAATTTCACAATATCTGCAACTTGGTTCGACAATGAGACACAATTAGTCCACGAAATAGATTCTTTAGTTCAAGTGAACTCTGGTGAACTTGCAAGAATTGTGCTACCTGAAAGTGGCACTAGGGTTCCTTCAGATGGAGTGTTGGAATTACAACCTATCTTTGAAGACGAATATGGTAATGTAATTGACGAAGTGTTAGTGACATGGGTTGTTGATGGTATTGACTTGACAATGGAGATTCGTCTTGCTGAAAACCGTTGGGCCCCTTCTAGTATAGGAATGCATGAAATCAGAGCAATGGCACAGGGAGTATTTGCCATCACGGATGTCGAAGTTGTCGCAGGAACCGCACGACACATTTCTACTGATTTTGATGCGGGAATAGAAGTTGCGAGTGCGGAGAGTGTCGAACTAACGATATCCACCTTGGATGTTCATGGCAATGTTGCCTTAGCATCAGATATCGAATTCGAGTTTGAGGATCCTGAAGGAGTCGTCTTACCATCCTCGAAAGGAGATGGATACTGGGTAGTAACTGGAGGTTTAGTTGGAGAATGGAATCTAAGGTTGTCCACTGGTTCAGCAACTCACGATATCACTGTCATAGTTTCTCCAGGGCAAGCAGTCAGATTACTTGCTGAAATCCCTACGCAAAATCCTGAAGAAGGCAGCAGTATGATCATAAGAATCCATGCAATTGACCAAGCAGGAAACAGAATTGAGGTCCCTCCTGAAGATGTCACTATCAAGTGTACCACTGGTTCTGTCAAGCATTTGGCAGGAGATACTTATGAGGTTTCAGTGGACCAAGCTGGTCAATCACAATCTTGCAATGCATATTGGGATGACTTAGTGGCACAACGCTTCTTTGACGTCGATGCTGTTCTGTTTGGAGGAGGTTTAGGTGATTCAAATACAGCCTTGACAATGGTTTCGATCATCATTTTTCTCTTCATTGCCATAATGGTGGTATTGATTCGTAGATTGAAAGGCGAACAAGATGATTACGAATACTGGGATGATGATTATGACGAATATGAAGAAGATGAGACCACCTCAGAAGATACTTTCGTAGAAGAAGTCGAAACCACTCCTGAAGTAAAAATTGAACAGGAGACAGCAGAAACAAAACCAGAGACTGTTACCGAATCTAAGGAAGATTTGCGAGCTAGATTGGCAGCAGAAGCAACGAGGACCGGAGTTATGCAGGCGGCACCAGGTACAGAACAGGGTAAGACTGGCTGGTACATTGATTCAGATGGACAATTGACATCATGGTTGGTTAGTGAATCGGGTGAATGGACTAGGATGTCCTAATCATTCTTCACTTGTCTCAGCAATCTGAGATTGTTTGAAATGGTAATTTTTCTTGCCGTAAATGTAGTATGTAGACACACCGATTATGATTGCACCTAATGCTCCAATAATCGCTTTCTCACCCATAATGAATACTAAGTAAGCACCAGCAACTGTACCCAAGATCTGGACCCATGGGAATAGTGGCGATTTGTATGATGGTTTGTACCAGTCATGCTTTGGATTATCACTACGCAGAATAATTACGCTAATGTTTAGGGCAACTATGACCATTATCTGGAACCCGGATGCTAACTTAGCTACATCCTTTACAGGAAGGGTCAGAATACTGATTGCCATAGTCACTGCAGTAAGAATAATCGCCCAGTGAGGGGTTTCAAATTTCTTGTTTGTATCGCACATTACATCCGGTAACAGACTATCTTTTGCCATCCCAAACAAGAATCGAGATGCTGCAAGAAGACCTGATAATGCACCTGAAATCATTGTCAGTACTGCCAGTAGCGCCAACGCCAATCCGATATTGGTTGATGCGACTGCATCAACGAATGCGAATATAGGATCTTCTCTAGGAGAACCGTCTGAGTTAAGCCACCATTCTCCATCGACCGCTGCCATCATGATGAAAGCAACAAAGACGTATAGTATAGTAATTAGAAGTAGAGAAATTAGCATGCCTTTTGGTAGATTTTTCTCCGGGTCTTTGACCTCCCCACCGATTGCTCCTGCCTTGTAAATTCCCGCATAAGCAACGAATACTAGTGCTGCAGCCTCAGCAACCAAAACTGGGTCGTTTCTAGAAGTATCAAACGCACCATCTATTGGACGTGAAAAATCGATGCTTGCATCGAATAACTGAATGATACAGATTATTACGATTAAAGCAGTTGTAAGTGCTAAGATTGGAGTCTGGAATGCTTTCACTTTCTTAATTCCAAAAATATTGAGCACTGTAATCAAAACCAAGGCTACCATAATTTGCAGCGTTGCATTAACTGAGATCTCTAGATAGTTTGTGACAGCGTACATGTACGCAGAAAAACCGATTAATGCAAATGCAGATTTCAATAAGAAAGAAGCCCACAAACCTAATCCACTAATCGTACCAATCAACGGACCAAAAGAGCGCTCTACATAGACATAAGCTCCTCCATTATCTGGCATAGCAGAGGCTAACTCAGATTTCGAGAGAGTACCTGGTAGGAACACAATTCCTGCAAGCAAGAATGCTAACCAAATACCCGGCCCCATAACCGCAGCAGCAAACGAGGGGAGTACGAAGAGACCTGAACCAATGCTTGCAGCAACTGTTACGATAATAACTCCAATCAAACTCAGTGAACGTTCAATTTGATACTTGACATCTGACACGACTCCAGAAATATCACCTTTCAGCAACTTACCTGTAGTCGATTTGATGTCCATTGAAATTCCTCCAAAATTTCCGCTTTACGACAGATAATTGACCGTTATCCCCTACCAAGGGACAATAGTAGTTATTGTTTATCACGTATTGCCGAAGCATATCCCCGAAAATAGGAAATTATGCTTTAGCGATAACCTTCATCTCTACTGCAATCGGTGTTGGTAACGCTCTAATCGCAAGTGTAGTACGAGTAGGCCCTACTTTACCGAGTGTTTCAGCCCAAACTTCATTGTAACCTGAAAAGTCACGATCCATATCCACCAAGAATGATGTTACATCGATTACTTTGTCTAGTGACGAGCCTGCCTCTTCTAAAATCCTAGCGATATTGTCTACCACTGCTCTGGTTTGAGCTTTGATATCATAATTCAAAGGATTGCCGTTTGAATCTTTAATCGGCCCACCCGGAATTGAATTATCACCAGGTTGTCGAGGCCCAACCCCTGACAAATAAATCAGGTCGCCTTCTCTTCTCGCATGTGGATAAGCACCAACTGGTTTGGGTGCTTTGTTGGTATTAACTGCATTTGCACCTTCGACCGGATCGTACAATTCTGGTCCAGAATTGATTTGCAGGTTAGTTTCTGAGTCCTTATTAGATTCTAGAACATCCCTGTCCCCACCATAATAATCGACATCATCCTCGTCATATTCCTTGTCACCAGTTCCATTTGATTCAGGATTTAGAATAACGACTGCCGCACCTGCTCCATGTATTGGCTCATAGGCCAGAACCTCACCGGTTAGGTCATTGCGATTATCATTCATAGCAGAAAGCCACCACATTGGTTTGAATGCAACGACTTTCTTGACTCGAATCTGGTCATGAATAGTGCGGCTCAATTGCCCAACATCTTCGAGACGTCCCTCGGAAAGGAATTCCAGAATCTTACGATTCCATTCATCATCTTTTAGTGAATGAATCCTATCTTCATGCGGCTCAATTGGTTCGGTGAACATTCTGTTAGACAGCGACATAACAGATACTGCGACTGCTTTCTTTCCTTGGGCTTTTACCACGTCCATGCAAGCTTTAGCCAGGACCGTTGTTTCAGCTCTGTTTGAATAGACATTTGTCGAACAAATTACCGCAGGTATTCTGTTATCTGGATTCAATAATTCCAAGGCAACGACAGAACCTACATCAACCGGGAATCCGTGATATGAAACTGTTCGGGATTCAAGACCTCTCTTGATGTTAGCTTGATTCCAAGCCTTTGCAAATTCAGTATCGATTCTCAGTGAATAGTGAATACTTCCCAAATCATGAAAATCCGCATCAACCATCACCCATTCTGGATTCGGGTCTGCTTGTATTTGATGTCCTATGACGCTAGGCCATAGAGTAGAATAGACAATTATCAAATCAGCGTCACTGGCTTCAATCTGCCTGCGTGCCTCGTCATAAGCATCTCGCACTCGCTGCCAGCCCTCATTCTTTTCAGGGCACAAAACTGGATGAGGATGTGCAGGCACAATCAGTGATTTGATAATTTCACCACTCATTCAAGCACCCCAATTCCTACATGGCCATTCAATGATTGCATTTCCAGTACCAATAATTGTACCATAGCCGTGTAATATTGCAGGCTCACTTGGAGTCCCCATTGCTGACAATAACCATGTTAGTGCGCCTCCATCGGTTTCGGCAATCGCTTGCTCACAGAACTCGGGCATCTCATTGATGATTTGCTGAGACTTACCTTCACGCATCATCTCAATCATTCGCATATCCCACAAATGCATTGCATGGCTTGTAATGTGTTCTTTACTCATGTCTTCAGGAGGATTTGTTTCTGTAACGAAATGACGATGTGAAAGAGAGTTACTAGCGATCAATAGACACTTCTTACCGCTTTCTTCAATAGCTTTAGCAGTCGATTTGCCAAGTTCAATCATCATTTCTTGCATTACCTCTACAGAATAGTATGACAAGCTGCGGTTAGATGAAATGGATACTATCGGCTTATCCCATTCAGGCCGCACCATGTGGCAGGAAACAATTGTTCCATAATCTACCCTAAAATCAGGATTAGTCATCATCTTGACTGACATTCCCTCTGATTTTGCTTGGTCGTGAATTGCCTTGGCTAATTCAACATCTATTGATAGATCATAATTGAAACGGAATAAGTTTGGAAATACTGGATCTACACTCTTTGATGAACACTTTTCCACTCCTATGAAATGTGTACCGACATATGTTTGCCAATGGGGTGAAAGAATTACGATTACATCGTAATCAACATCCTTTAATGACTCCCGTAGCCTTTCATAACCCCATCTGAGTTGTTCCCAGCCACCTTCTGAGACCGGTTCATTTTGCTCTGGATTCTCTGCATAAACCAAATGCGGTGGATGGGGTGCAAGGCAACCTGCTACAATTCCTCCCTTCGCCATAGCGCGACCACAAGGTTCCGCATCTTCTATTCATCGGCTACGCTTGGACCACAATATGGGAGAGAAACCCGACATGAAGTTGCGCCACGTCGCTTGGCCTTCACTATTTGCAATAGGCCTTGTTTTGGCCAGTGTAATCTTCTTGGATGAAAACAAATTTCCGATTATGAGTATCGCTCTAATTGCAGCAGTCTTTTCTGCCCCATTACTAGCAAATGTCACTAATGCTGGCGATATGAAAGAACACGCATTCGGTGTAGCTGTGGTGTGTATCCCAATGTCAATAGCATGGTTAATTGGCCCGAATTATTTCAACATCGCAATTCCATTTTTAATTTGGATTTGGCAGTGTGCATCTTGGTCAAAGAAGAACCATCCGCCATTTAGATATGGCATCTGGCATGGATTCGGTATTGCATCCTGTATCCTACCGGGTGCTATGCTAGTTGCAAACCTGGTCTAGTAAGATTCCTCTTCATTAGGGAAATCTCCGCCTCTGACATCTTCACAGTATTGTTCGACTGCACCTGTGATTTGACTTTCTAAGTCAAGATATCTCCTTAGGAACCTTGGACTGAAATCTGTTGTGATTCCCAACATATCGTGCAGGACCAAAACCTGTCCATCGCAATCTTGCCCAGCACCAATGCCTATTGTAGGGATTGATAGAGCATCACTAACTTGCTTGGCTAGATGAGCAGGAATCTTTTCCAAAACTATTGCGAAACATCCTGCTTCTTCCAATAATTTTGCATCTGCTATCAGCTTGGCAGCTTCTTCATCTTCCTTAGCACGAACTGTGTAAGTACCGAATTTGTAAATCGATTGAGGAGTTAATCCTAAATGGCCCATTACTGGGATGCCTGCTGTCAATATCCTCTGAATACTTTCAACAATTTCAGCGCCGCCTTCTAATTTAACTGCATGACCACCTGATTCTTTCATAATACGGATTGCACTTTCCAGTGCAATTGCAGAGTTTCCTTGGTAGGTTCCAAACGGCATATCTACGACAATTAGTGCCCTATCGACTGCTCGCTCGACACACTGAGCATGGTAAATCATATGCTCAAGACTCATTGGGACAGTTGTGTCTCTTCCTGCCATGACGTTAGATGCGGAATCTCCGACCAAAATTACATCGATTCCGCCCCTATCTACTAACTTTGCTAGACTGAAGTCATAGGCAGTTAGCATAGTGATTTTTTCACCTGCTCTCTTCATCTCTTGAAGAGTATGAGTGGTCACTTTGCGAGCGTTTGCATGCACTGACATGAGTTTGCCTCCAACAATCCGACAGGTATCTCTGTCTTCAATCTTCCATCACGCAAATATTGACCGCTTCAGAGAAAAATCCGAGAGACCACATACCACCTTCTCGCCCTACTCCGCTGTCTTTAACTCCTCCAAAAGGAACTCGTAAATCTCTATGCAACCATGTATTGACCCAAACCATTCCCGAGTCGATTTGTTCGGCTACTTCACGCCCTTTAGTCTTCGACCAAACACTGCCTGCTAGCCCATACTGTGTGCAGTTAGCCATCTTGATCGCTTCTTCATCTGTGTCAAATTTGTGCACCGTTACAACTGGACCAAATATCTCTTCAGTGGCAGTCCTGGATTCGTGTGACAAACCAGATATGACAGTAGGCTCTATCCAAGCACCCTTCTTATCTGGCACATTTCCGCCACTCAAGATGGTGCCTCCTTCTTCCTTGGCTAAATCGATGTATGAGAGAACCTTTGAGCGATGTTCGTCGCTAATCACTGGACCAATTTCAAAACCCTTCAATTCTTGTAAGTATCTCTCCATGAATTCATCGTAAATTGATGAGTGAACCAATACGCGTGAACCGCATAAACAAATTTGACCAGAGTTAAGGAAAGATGCCCGTAAAACGCCTGGAACAGCAATGTCCAAATCTGCATCATCTAGTACCAATGATGCATTTTTGCCTCCTAATTCAAGACTCAATTTTTTGAACATAGGTGCTGCAGTTGCTGCTACAATCTTACCAGTCGAAGTTCCACCTGTAAAAGAAATGGCTCTTATTTCTGGATGTTCAACAATCGCCTGACCAACTTCTGGCCCATAACCATGAACAATATTCAAAACTCCTGCAGGCAAACCGATTTGTGAGCAAATTTTCGCTAAAAAATGGGCTGTCAAAGGTGTGATTTCACTAGGCTTGGCAACGATGGTATTCCCCATCAATAAAGCCGGAGCAATTTTCCAAGACAAGAGATACAATGGTAAATTCCAAGGGGAAATCAACCCTACAACCCCGATTGGTTTCCTTACAACATAATTGGTTGCATCAGGCATCTGGAAAGTCTGAGATTCCATTTTGCGCCCAAAATCAGCAAAGAATCTGAAATTGTTAACCGACCTATTTGCATCCACATTCATAGCAACATGGTGAGGTTTACCAGTATCCAGCGATTCTAGGCGAGCAACTTCATCGATTTGGCTCTCAAGTTCATCAGCTATTTTGTCTAGCCAATCACATCTTTGCTCAATACTTAGTGCACTCCACTCTGGCTGTGCAGATTTTGCAGCCTCAACTGCGTCATCGACATTTCTAGTCCTAGGGACCTTGGCGATAATAGAGAAATCTAGAGGCGAAACATCTTCGAAATCCTCACCCAGAGTTACGAATTTGCCGCCGATGTAATTCTCGACTTGGATCATACATCCACCTCATAGTGCCATCGATCGCTGTCAGGATCCCACTCATCCCAAGTCGGAATTGTCTTCAGGATATCATGCAATGAATCAGGCACTATGCCTGGAACAATAAACGCCTTTTGACGGTTCAAAGGATATGGATTTCTCAATTCAATTCCAAGACACCCAAGTATTGCCCTAGCGACATACCAAGTTGCTTGCGAGTTCCAACCATGAGCTACTTTTACCACAATACCCAATCCACGCGGATAATCTGGGTGTTCAATAGCCATACCTAACAGTCCATCAGCACCTTCTTTTGCTATGACTTTACCTTTGCCAATTTTCAATATTGTAGAATCTAATCTATTGAATCCCCCGACCAAATCAGGATACATACACATTGCTTCCCAAATCCAATCTGAATCTTTATCCTGAACCAAGCCAGCATAAATTTTCGCTAATTCAGCAACTGTGTTGGAAACGGTTGGTAATCCACACCCATCCTTAGCGATTCTTAGTGGATTCCAATCCTGTCCTAGGAATCTTCTGAGTTGCTCCATGTATGCTTCAAACACCTTGTGAGTAGGAAGTGTATATCCTGCACGATTCCATCCCTTAGCTCTGCATCCTGCAAGTATTGCAGCATGCTCTCCGCTGCATGTATGATACCAGCGTCTTGGTCTTCTGACTTGGCGACCGAATTGAATGAGAGGGACATCCACTGGAGTAAGCATCAACGGCCATTCCGCTTCTGATAGTAATGATTGAGCCGCTGCGACGTGTTCGGTATCTCCATTATGGCTAGCTACAGAAATGGCTTTTTGCTCCCAAGAGCAGAATTCCAACTCTTTGGTAAATGCCTTGAGCATGAATGGTTTCATCATTGATCTGCCATAGCAGAGTACATTTCCTCCGAATGAGTGAATGACCTCATCTCCGTGGCACCATGCTACAGCACCATGAATCGTGGTTTCAGAAACTCCATTCCTTCGATAGTCAACCAAAGGTTCCCACTCGACATCTCTACCGGTCGGAATGCCTTCGATATCTTCACCGAGTGGGGAATCTGGGTAAATTGCTGAACCCGGCTTACCCGGAGCAACTGCAGAGTTCTTGTCATGCCTCAAATCCAATATCTCACCCCAAAAGTGGAACGACTTCACTCCACCAAGCCTCCATATTTCGTATGACTCTGGAACTATCATGATTAAAGAAGTCAAACCAGCACATCAGACGATCTTCAGGATGAAACCTTTCCATGACTTGCTTTGCAACTTGTTCGGGATTGCCAATCAGTGCGTTGTCAGCTGCCTTCTCTACCTTTGAAGGGTCAAGAGTTCCTTCTAGTGCTTTCCAATACTCACCTAAAGCAAGGCGCGCTTCTTCATGTGCAGCTAAGGATTGTTCTTCCGGAGAAAGACCTTCTTCTGCATTGAGAAATACAAATGTTGTTCGAGGCATGTCCCTTCTTTGCCAATCTCCCCCGTCCTTGTGGAAGAATTTGGTCATCCTTTCATGTGTTGAATCAATTACTTCAGGAGAAGTTATTGAAAGATTGAAAACCTTCACTGGCAAGAAGTTATTGACAAACTCTTGTGTTCTTGCATCGTGAGTTCCGGCTACTAATTCTAATTGATTTCGAGGCCATGATTTTGGCACAATCGATATTTCTTCAAACTTATATCGCCTGTCAATTTCTATTTCATTAGGGTGCCCACCTACAACACTTTGGACAGCATTCCAATCTTCATCAGAACGGAAATTCTCTCGTGTAATCACTGTTGAGCGAATATCGTCAGAACAGATGGTATCTCCGCGTAATAGTCGGAGGAAAATTTCACTTGCCTCCATGAATATTTGAGCTCTTAATGCTGGCCAAGCGGCTTCTTCAACTGCATTTCTTGGAGAAATCCCGTAAGGACGAGCCATGAACTCGAACCTTCCTGCACTAAATCCAACGTGTAACTTGCGATTGGAATCCATATGGGAAAGGAATTGAACTGTGTTAGCGATTCTTTCTGCCTGAGCAATAGGGCCGCCGCTGGCTAGAATGCTAACAACAGCGGAACCCACATCGATTCTTTCTGTTCTCCTAAACGATTCTAGAGCCAACTGTGGAAAATCTGTACATAGACCGACTTCGCCCTTCCAATGAGGGACTACTGGTCTTGAGTTATTTTGCTGGGTCTGGGTAGATAGATGGGCTTGTGCAATCCAAGCTACACCAAATCCTAAACGGTCTGCTGCTTCCAATTGTTCGTAATAATTTGCGAACATTTCGGATTCGCTAGGAGTGAATCCATTATGGTCTGGAGTCTGCGATATTGAGAAGAATATGTCGAACTCCATACAATCCCTCTCCCTAAGGGAGAGGGGCTCAATGTATCAACATCACTGTTGAGAGGTTAGTTTTGATATTCGTTCGCGTACAGGTTCAGGAACTACTGCGCCTGCCTCCATGAACACAGTCATAATATCAGACAATTGGACCATGGCTTCGTCCGGCTGGTTTGAAATTTCTGCAAGGTCAGCAAGCCCCCATCTTGCAACCAAAATACCTGATAACTCTTGTAACTCATTGGCTAAATCCAATGAGTCAATCAGCATTGCTTGTGCCTGTTCTAATTCACCCAAAGACGAATGCGAATGGGCCAAATCTGCTAATGCTTCCATCCTTTCGAACTTCTCTGTTTCAGGAATAATGTCCAACCTTTTTTGGAGGTGGAGTTGACTTTTCTCAAAATCGCCCTCAGATTTGGCAATGTGTGCCAAGAGAGCATGTCCGTAAATCATGCCTTCTAAATCATCAGCCTCCTCTCTCAACCTCATTGAACGATTAGCAAACAATCCGGCTTCATCACTACCTAAAGACATCAGTGAAACATGATGAAATATTCCCGCTGCAAGTCCAGGAAGTTCTTCTTTCTCGGATTGCACACCCAAACCAATCAACTCATCTTTGCTAGCACCTTCATGCTTCAACAACTCAAATTGACACCAACCTTGATCTTCAGGATTATCGGAAACCTTTGCAGCATGATCCAATAGCCTGCCAACTAATGCATCTCTACCTAATTCTCGAGCCAAGTCCACCAAATGCAAGGCCAAACTCGTGTTTATGGAATCAATCAGTTTACCGTCTGCAAACATGTCCATAAGTTCCTCTGCTTGTGCTTGATTCATTTCTGTCAAGAAAATCACCTCATATTGAGCGCATTCGACCACCGTCAACGGCTAGAGAAACTCCTCTAATTCCGCCAGAAATCGGCATACAAAGGTAAGTGATTGCGGCTCCGGTTTCAAGTGGGTCGATGAGCCTTTCAATCGGTACTTGAGACATCCAGCCTGCGTGTATATCCTCGATGCTCTTGCCAGTCTTGGAATTTATCGAAGAAGCTAGAGAACCGAGTCGGTCAGTATCTGTAAAACCAGGAAGAACATTGTTGATTGTAATGCATGAAGGAAGTTCGCGTGAAAGTGACTTTGCCCACGAAGCCATAGCGCCTCTCAAAGTGTTCGACAGGCCGATGTTAGGAATCGGTTCTCTAACAGATGTTGAAATAATGTTGACAATTCTACCCATTCCCGCTTTCTCCATGAGTGGAACAACACCTTGAACCAGAGTGTGTGATGCGTGTAAATGCCTCTTGAATGGAGCTTCAAAATCTTCGATGCTATTGTCTAGTAACGGACCGCCAGGTGGACCTGCAGCATTGTTAATTAGAATATGGCATTCTTCAATTGAAGAAATGAATTTACCAATTGCTTCCTGATTCTCTAAATCAAGGCTAATTCCAGTGTGTCCATCGCCTTCAAGAGTGGCAACCAAATCGTGTGGGTTCCTACTAACTGCAGTAACCTTTGCTCCGGCTTTTGCAAGCATCTTTGCGGTGGCTGCGCCGATCCCTTTGGAGGCACCACACACAATTGCATGCTTTCCAGATAGTGCGTTCGAACTAAACGGAAAGTCGTCTCCTAGCCAGTCCATGTCAACGCCAAGTAGTGCAAGGTCTTGAACCTTACAACCAATCTCTTATTGTCTCAACTTGAGTTAACCAATCATCACTAGCAACATCAATAATTGAATAATGGTCGCCTGGCAACCATAATTTCTGAATTTCAACTCCTTTAGCCTTCATCGCCCTAGCGTATGATTCAGATTGAATCCATGGAACATCCCGATCAGCCTTGCCATGTATTAGTACGACCGAGGTTCTAGGAGGATTATCTACTGGATTCACTCGGCGCCAAATCTCTTCATTCCCTTCAGGAGCGCAACCCATCCATCGACGCACTGCATCTCCGCCATCAGACAATTTGGCGTGATCCGCCGCAACGATATCCGCAATAGGTGCCTGTGCTATGGTTAGCCAAGGTCTTCTCTCAGCAACAGCGGACATCATCAATGCCAAATGACCTCCTGCAGAGTGGCCCAGAATCATCGAGCGTACAATGTCAATACCTGGTAAAAGCGCGAGTTGGCCCCATGCTCTCATCACATCGGAAAAAGTATCCATCCATACTCCTTCATCACCAGGCTCCCATCCTCTAAACTCAATATTCCATGCAGCAATTCCTTGCTCAGCTAAATCTTCAGCGATTGGAGCCATCAAATCAAGGGTGAATTTCTTTCTCCAGAAACCTCCGTGTATCAGCATCACACATGGTATTCCCTCGTCCTTTTGGTACGGGGATGGTTCATCCGGCATGTACAAATCAGCGAACTGCCAATCTTCAGCACCCCACTGCATGCGGTCTACTGCCAAATTTACCAACTCAAGGTGTAACTCTGCTGCGGTCTCTTGGGAAGAGAACTGTTTCACGTACATTTCTAGAACCGGTCAAAACCATCAGCAATCGCGCCACTCCCAGCCCCCATCCGGCGTGAGGTGGTGCCCCATAACGGAAACCATCTGTGTAGAATGTGAAATCTTCAGGGTTAAGGTCCATATTTCTCAAATTCTGTTCTAGGACGTCAACATTGTGTTCTCTCTGGCCACCACTTGTCATTTCATCGCGACCATAATTCAGATCGAAACCTCTAGACAACTGCTCACCGGTGGAACCAATTTCTCCTGGTACGTGATGAATGTAAAACGGTTTCATCGACATTGGCCAACGAGGCAAGAAGTGGAATCCAGGATACTTCGCCGCAATAATGTCACAGTGAGATGATTCGATATCATCTCCCCAAGTAATTTCAACGCCCGCATCTTGAATCATCTTGATGGCGTCGCAATACTCAATCCTTGGGAATGGCAAACTAGGAACTTCCACGGAGATTGGCTCTTCACCTTGGCTCGCTCGATATTCGTTGATAATATCGATTTGATCTTGGTCGTTTTCTGCAACCGTCTTCCAGATGTGATGAATCATTCTTTCTTGAACACACATGACATCATCATCATTCATCCATGCTCCTTCAATATCAAAAGATATGAAC
>MDTD01166756.1_pt1 | contig 15478 bp, 11 predicted proteins | sample 811221 | NCBI WGS metagenome assembly MDTD01 (sample SAMN05326646, study PRJNA326480) | marine metagenome | isolation source: seawater | place: Pacific Ocean: South West | collected 2011
ACTTATTACAGAGCCGGCGAACAAGCCTTTGGGCCATGACTAGATTTAAACAGGACCCCACAAGAAAGGGCGCAATACCAATATCCAACAGTCTTGTTATAGTTCCGGGAGCATCGTTAGCATGAACTGTTGAAAAAACTAAATGCCCCGTTAATGCGAACTTAACAGCTATATCGGCTGTCTCTCCATCTCTTATTTCACCAATCAGCAAGACATCCGGATCCTGTCTTAAAATGGATCTTAGAGTGGAACCAAATGTGAGACCTATGTCTTCAAATACTTGAACTTGATTTACACCATCTAATTGATATTCGACAGGATCTTCTACTGTGGTAATATTTGTTCTTTCACTTTTAATTTCTTTTAGGGCCGCATAAAGAGAAGTTGATTTACCAGAACCTGTAGGCCCTGAAACCACTACCATGCCATAAGGTTGCTTAATAACCTTTTTGAAGGTACCCAGGTTATGCTTAGGAAACCCTAGTGATGTAAGATTAAAGTCAAAACCCGTTTTATCCAATAACCTCATTACTACTTTTTCCCCATAAACAGTGGGTAAAATAGAGACCCTTATATCGATATCTTTTCCTGGAGATTTTACTGAAAAACGTCCATCTTGCGGCAAACGCTTTTCAGCGATGTTAAGGTTTGAAAGAATCTTTATTCTTGTGACTAAGCCACTTAATGAAGTAGCAGGGGGCGTCATAATTGTCTGTAATACGCCATCTATACGAATTCTTATGTAAACCTGTTTTTCCATTGGCTCGATATGTATATCCGTTGCTCTTTCTTTAATCGATTCTTGAAAAATTAGATTTACAAGTTTTACTATGGGTGCATCTTCATCTGAAGCTTTATCCGGTGATAGGTCAACCTCCTCTTGAGACCCCTCTTCCCCTGATACGACAGTTATACTCTCGATTGTTTCAGCAACTTCAGTTGTCTTTTGAATTTCTCCGTAAACTTTATCTAATGCTTTTTCCAAAAGTTCAGGTCCAGCTACTAAAATATCAGGGGTTAGATTTGTAAGCCTTTTTATAGAATCAACTGCTACCACATCTTCTGGATCTTCCATCGCAACAGTTATTGTTGTCTCACTTTTTTGAACTGCTAAAACTCTATTTTCTCTAGCAAAATCCTCAGAAATCAAACTAGCAACTTCAGAATCTGCTTCAAGTAGAATGAAATTATCAGCTTTTCTATACCCTAATTGCTCAGCAAAAGCAGATGTAAAATCTTCCTCCTCAATAAAACCCATCTCAATTAAAGTGACACCTATTTTATCATTTGTAGTTTTCTGTTGAGCTAATGCTTCGTTAATTCCACTTTCAGTAGCCTTGCCTTTTTGAACCAGAATTTCGCCTATTTTAGCAAATTGAGGATTAAAGTTTGAGCTCATATTATCATTCCTTTTGGATTATAGGTTTATCAGGGACAAGGAGCCGGTGATCTTACAAGAAGGATATCTAGTGGATCACTAGTAGTGATTTCAGGTATTAATAATGTCGCAGATAAAGAAGCTGTAAAATCATCATAAGTGCATGTACTAGGATCTGTTGTATCATCTACATTTGCTAGAGTACAGAGTTCCTCAGTAAACTGTACAATAATTCTAGCATACCCGTCCTGATCCGTTAAAACAACTGGCTCACAATCAATCATTGAATAGCCATCCCAATAACCGTTGCCCTCACCCTCGTCAAATGTGCCATCAATACCATCTTGCCCAAAATCTTGAAAAGGTTCTGAGACTTCTGAAGTGTCTATGATTCCATCACCATCTAAATCGAAAGAGTCATGCTTATCATTAAAGGTTCCTTGATCCAAGGTTTCCGGGTCATCGTCTGCCCCATAATCTCGCCATGAGAAACAACCATCAGCAGGGTCTGTGAGGATTGCCTCATCTGTATATGGTTCATAACCTAATTCAACCCAAGCATTAACACCTGTACCATTAAAAGCAACTGGAGCATCTTTGACAGGATTACCATAGTAGTCGATTACTAAGGCACTAACCGTAATTGTTGCAGGACTAGGGTTTAAACTAAAATCCCAATATGTTTGACTTGCAAGTAGTGATACTTGCCCTGGGAGAAAGAATAATGTTGCATCTCCCTCTCCTTCATTTATGTATGAGTAAACAGAGTCACCTCCGACTCCGTCTTCATCCCAATCTGCTCCCCATGTTAATGCTCTAATTTGGCTTACAGCACCAATAGCATCCGTTGAATAAATGATATGAGAGTAAGCAACTCCGCTATATGGATCTGTGCTGATTGGTGGAGTATTATTTGTAAAGCTTACTCCCTCCACAACAGCGTCAATCGCAACTGCAGGGGGCTTGGGAGCTATATTCCAATACACATATGTTGAGTCTTCAACAGGATTTCCGTGGATATCTGAAACAACTGCAGCTATTTCAGTCTGGTAAAATCCCCCACCAATTGCTGTAGTGCTATTGGGGTCGTATTCGGCCTCAATGGAATGTGGAGCACCTGATGATATGATTACTGGAACATCTACTACTGTTAAATCAACAGCTCCATCTTGATCACAATCACAAGTAGCTACAATTCTCACAGGTCCTGGTTCAGTACCACTGTTAATCGATACTGTGGCCACACCATTTACTGTAAATAATGTTGCAGTTGTTTGTCCTGGAGTATCTTCTAAATAGGCATCACCCACCATAGGCTCCATTGTAAAAACAACAGGAGTAGGAGTATCCATAAGGTTTCCATTATCATCGTATACTTCTGCACGGATAAAGGTTGATTCTAACCCACCTCCATCCCTCACAACAATATTACCTGGAATAGAGGCAGGTATTTCCATATATGCACAACTCTGAAAAGAAGGGTCTTCAATATAAACCTGAAGAGAATCTTGTATTAAAATGCCTTCAAAGCCTGGATGAGAAAATGACGAAAAAATATCTGAAACTCCAATATCATTTGGATTGCCTAAGTCAGTAAAAGCAACTGTATCTGCACCTAAAGAATCAGTAAAACCGGTAGCGGCTATGAAGCCTAACGTAGACACGTAACTTATTTGAGCTCCCTCAACTGGGTTACCGAGCCGATTTAATAATCGAATCGAAATTTGGGCACTTGTAACTCCACCGTCTAAGGATATTACATCTGTATCAGAGTCTAAAACTAAACTATAAGGCCAGACATCATCATCTGGATAAACATTAAAATTTATCGGTTCAGTTGTTTTATCTCCAAACTTTGCAATGACTGAGACACCTTCATAATTTGGGGTACCAGGATTATCTTTGTACACATTACCATTATCATCGAAAATACCTATTACTTGCCCGTCGGAGTTGGAATATTCATTTAAATAGGATATAGAACCAACTTCTTGGCCATTTGATAGAGCTTCAAATTCTACTGGAATCCCGGTTACTGGAGCATTTAAGGAATCCAAAACCGTAGCCACTAATAAACTTGATGCAGTTTGCCCCGAGACATCCTCTCCAACAATGATAGTCGCGCCATTTTCATCGTATGAAATAGGAATAACTTCATGACTAATACCATTATTTGTCGTAATACTAATTTGAACCGAATCTAATACAGTAGATGAAAATCCAGGGTGGTTAAAAGATCCAACTATATTTGCGAGACCAATATCATCTTGAGTCCCATTGTCACTAAAGGTCAGAGATATAATTCCATCATTATTTGTCGTACCTACTGGCTCAATTATGCCTTTATCAGAAATAAAAGATATTGTTACGTTTTGAACCGGATCTAAATTTTGATTTCTAATCTGAGTTTCCAAACTTGCTACAGTCTCACCATTATCTAGTAATATTGCATCAACATCTGAATTCATAATTAGAGTATAAGGCCATACAGTTTCTGGATAAACGTTGAATTGTGCATTTGTAAAACTTGAACTTGTGGAATCTCCTAAATATGCGGTTAGCGTTACACCTTCATACTCTGATGTACCTAAAATATCTACAATCGGATCCCCGGAATCGTCAAAATACGCATAGACTTGACCTTGATTATCAGTCAAATTGGAATTGACAATAATTTGTCCAACACTCTCTCCTAAAACCATTGCAGTAAATGCAATAGCCTGTCCAATTTTAGGATTTCCAGAAGTATCTAATACTGTTGCAATAATTCTAGACCTTGAAATACTTCCTACAATGTCCTCACCGACAATAATCTGAGATGACCCACTTGCTGAAACAGGTGTAATTTCCAAAGTTAGGTTATTTTGAGAGCCAATATCTACATTTATAGTTTCAGCAATAGATTCATTAAAACCTGGATGAGTATAATTACATATTATGCTTGCTGTACCAATATCTTGCTGGATACCATTATCACTAAAGACAAGATTAGTAATCCCTGCATTGTCTGTTGTATCCGATGTCTGATTTAAAAACCCCTTACTCGAGTTATAATCGATTCTAACATTAGTTACAGGCTCAGATGGGTCTTGATTGTTAAAAAGCCTTGCTTCAATATTTGCAGTTGTCAACCCATTATCAAGCTTAATATTTTCAGGCTCAGCGTTTAAAATAAGTCTATAAGGCCAAACATCCGTTTTTTCATTATAGATTTTAAATTCAACGCTAGAACTATTACTTGATCCGTACTTAACTGTTACCTTTGCAAGGTCATTTCCTAATTTCTCTATGCTTGAATTGGGATTGTAATATTGCAACACTTCACCATTATCATCAGTAGTCATAGAAACACCATTTAAAAAATAATCTAAATCATTAGAACTACTTCCTATGTTATCTGAAAATGTTACCGTTTTTCCCTTCTGAAGTACTCCGCCCTCGTCCCTGAGAGTAACTAATAATTTCATCATAGTATAGCCTGAAACAACTTCGCCGACCTCAACTCCAAAAAATGGTGAGTCACTATCAAAACAACAAACAGGTTGTGCCTCAACAATCTCAAGTGTTCCATTGACCACTTGATCAACTTCTTCAGGTAAGCGATCATCGCATGACAATCCAATAAATATATATAATGTTAGTAAAAAAGTTATCATTGGTTTTAGGTAATTAATCATTCTTCCCCATCCTTTTCAGATTTTAAATTTTTATTTTTCACCTCACTCTCTTGGTAAGCATCCTTTATAACATAGTCTTCATATTGTTTTATAGCCTCTGATTTTGCTATTCCTGTATACTCATCTTGAATAATTTTAGGAGTAATTTGAATGATTAGATCTGTCTTTCGCTCAATAACACCATTGGAGGTAAATAATTTTTCTCCTATCCACGGTAGCTTGTGAAGTATGGGAAACTTGTAGGAAGTTTCTTTTTTATCATTACTTAACAATCCCCCAATAATAATTGACTCTCCATCCTTTACCCTTATAGTAGTGGATGACATTCTACTTTTAACTCTAGGTATATTTGCATCTGGGCCTATAAATTCAAAAATTGTAGACACTTCCGGTTCTACTTTTACTGTAATATATCCATCTGTATTTACAGTTGGAAGAACATTAAGTTTTATTCCAACTTCTTCTTTTTGAACCTGAACTTGTCCTCCTACACCACCAGAAGAAAGAATATAAGGCACAATGTCAACTAATTTAATATTTGCTTCCCTACCATTAATGGTAGTTAATCTAGAGTCTGCAAGAACCTCAGCTTTATTATTTCTCATCAATAGATCCAGAGTTAGTTCAAAAGCTGTTAGCTGCCTGCTAAAATATTTAGGCAAAATTCCTGTTTTGTCCTTCTCTAATAATCCACTTAAACGATTAAACCCCATTGTAGCAGGAACCTGTCCTATAGTTTGGTCATCTGGAACTACTGAACCACCACCATCCTGTGTAGGAACTCCATTTTCAGCAAGTATAGTTTTATAACTAGCTATTCTAGACCAATCAAGACCCAACTGTTCTTCAATATCAGCCGCTACTTCAATTAGGCGTGTTTCTAACATTATTTGAATTGCAGGTACATCAATACTTTCTACGACTTGGACTATTTCTGCTATTTTTTTTGGTGATGCATTTACAAGTAGCTTATTACCTGGAATATCAACTTGCACCTGATCTGAAATATCCTGTAAAAGATTTTTAACATCTTCTGCCGATGCATATTTAAGCGTTATAACATATGAAGTAACACCAACCTCTTCTTTGAGTTTTTTTGGATCTGCAACTAAAAATGAATTACCAACCACCTCATAACTTAACCCAACCGCTCTGACAACCAAGTTGATGGCTTGCTCAATAGGGACTTCATCCAAATGTATCGAAACTTTATCTTGTTTATTGACATTAGGGTCAGTAACAATGTTATAACCGCTTTCTTTTGCAAGAATCGCTAAGATGCTAGGTAAGAAAGCATCTTCAGCGTGTATTGTAATAAGCGTATTTTCCTCACCACTAGGCTCAGATTCGTTTTGACTTGTTACTTTACTAGTTGAGATTATCATAAGAGCAATTCCAATCACAAATCTAAAAGTATTCATATTTCTAGTTTCCTTCATAATTTTTTTCATATTATCACGATGATGATTCAAAGCCAGGTGCAGGGTATGATTTTACTCCGTCATTTGTTTGGATAAGAACTTGGGTACCATCAATAAGATTAATTTTCCCAATATTTGGAAGAGTATCTCCTACGGAGACAGTAAATGCCTTACCTCGGTAATCAATCTGGGCTTGAAAATGCTCGTCCCTTTGATATACAAATGCTACCCTAATTGCATTCCTATTTCTTCTAGCTTTACGACCTCCACCATCAGATAAAGATAACACATTAGTTAGTAACATTGGAGTCTTCTCTATAGCAAATTGAAAATCGCTTCGATCTTTTAATCTGCCTTCTAAATAAGATATGATATTTTCTAATTCTTTATCAGTTCCAAACTGCAAGTCCGCAGACCTATCTTTTAAGCGATTAAATTTTTTATTCATCGGAAATAGTTTGAAACTCATAGCAATAATAGAGACTATGCAAAAACCTACCACAAGGTTCCATATTGTAATAGACCTTTCACTCATGAAACCACCTTTGATTTTGATTTTACAAGAGTAATTGTCGATAAATTTACAACAAACTCTTGGTATATTAGTCGCTCCTCATCGGTATTAGCCTTGATTCTCTCAATACCATTTTTCACCTCAAATTCATCTATAGTAATTAATCGCGGTGAGCGCTCTATCTCTGCAAGAAACTTCCCAAATTGCTCGAAAGTACACTCCAAAGTAATCACATATGGAGCTTTTAAATAGGTTATTTTATCCATTCTTGGCTTAGGCTTTATACCTAGTAGTTTAATATCAAGGTCCTCAAGCATATCTGTAAGATTATTTAAAAAAGGTAAATTCGCGTCATCTGCAAGTGAATCAGCTTTAGAAAGTGCTAAATTTTCTTGAAAAAGAGTGAATACTCTATCAAGCTGACTAGCAAGTATCTGAGCACTAATTAGGTTCTCATTAAGTTCTTGTTGTTCCTCTTCTAATACCTTAATCTGGAATGGTTTATCGCTAATAAAAAAAGATGCTCCTATCCAATAGGAAAGAGAGAAAACTACCAAAATTGAAAATAAAATAATATTTCTTTTTTCTGACATATCTAATATCTATAAAAATGATTTTCGTTTATTTTTCTTTGATTTGGCTTCAATTTCAAATCGAATAATATCTTGTCCTCTAATGTTTACTTTATTGTGTCCAATATATTTAATTCGACTAAAATTTTCTGAAAATTCTTTATCATTTCGCAAAGTCTGAACGTATTCATCAATTATTTCAAAATCTTTACGATCTTCAAAAGTTAATGCAATTCCAAAAATTAGCAATTTTTCCCTTTTATATCTTAGCCCGGTTATGGCTATGTCATCAGGAGTAACCTTCCCCATTTTTTCCATATTTTGTGCCCAAAGAAATCGATCTTGCTCCAAATCAGCAAAGGATAAAATATCATATTTAGATAAATTTTTTCCTTGAGTAGTAAGATTATTTATCTCTTCTTTTAACCTTGATATTTCTTTTTTCTTTTTATCGATAATAGAGTTGTAACCTAAACCTATCATCATGACTCTAGCATTTGCTCCAACAAATAAAGCTAAAATCACACTAAAAAGAACCCATCTGCCTCTCTCTTTTACTCTTTCGATTCTAGTTTCAGCGCTTTCTGCCTTGTTTAGGTTAATAACTATGTATTGTTTACTCACTGTTCATACCTCCTCTAATACCAAGGCCTAAAGCTGTAGTAAACTGAGACGAGTTAGATATCGAAAGATTTTCTTTACCCTCAATATTTTCGAAAGGATCAAAAACAGCACATTCAATATTTAGTTTCTGATGAACAAAATCAACTAGCCCTGGAGTGGAAGCACCACCACCTGATAAGAATATTTTAAGAAAAAAACTTTGCCCAGTTTGCTTAGCGTAAAACCTTAAAGAACGCCTCATATCTTCAAGTAAACTGTCATATACGGTTTTCTCTGCAACACCAACAGTATCTTTTGAATCAACACTGTCATTATTTTGATTAGTTGATACTGAAAGACCACTTTTAAACAAAGTATCTTGCGCATCAACATACCCAATCTCTTTTTTCTTAGATAATTCCTTTACAAAATGATGAGATCCTACTGGAAGGTCTCTAGTGAAAAACTGTTGATTCTTACCATACACAATCAAACTAGAAGAGACCGATCCAATATCTAACATAACTATTAAACCATCTTCAGGAATATTCTTAACAAAAGAAAAAGCATTGCTCATAGCTATGGGATTCACATCTACAATTCCTGCTTTAAGTCCGCACTCTTTAAGAAGATCCATATGACTAGTTAAAGTGCCTTTAGTGCAAGCGACTAACCCTACATCAATCTTATCAACTTCCTGTTTATTCGAACCTAAAATCTGATAATCAATGACTGCATCCGTTCCATCCATTGGTATATGTTTTCGAGCTTCAAACGTCATTGCAGACTCAAGCTCATCCGTGGGCATTTCCATGGTAGTTATTTGCTTAATACTAGCAGATGAGCCTCCAATACCAGTAACAAGTGTTTTTGCCTTTTTAGGATTAAGATTCTGTTGCTTAAATAACTCTCGAACAGCCATAACCAAATGAGATCGGTCAATTTTTTCAGGATCAAATGCAGTATTAACATCTGGAACTGAACGATAACCAGCATCAAGGATTTTATATCCTTCTTTTGTTTTCTCTACAGCAGTCATCTTAACATACTGTCTGCCTATATCTAATCCTAAATACATAATAGTTTCTTATTTTTAATCATTTGTTCTACTTGCTTCGCCATAAGAAGCCATTTTTAAAATCACTGTGTTATTTGTGTTTTGAAGATCAGGAAAGTATGGAGGTGGATTAAGTTTTAGGTTCCAATCATAATGATAATCTTTATCATAGCCTATATCGCCAGTCATATATGGACCTGTCTGATTTCGTTTCATATAACCTCTTCGAAATTGAACAACGGAACCCCATAATCTAACAAAACCCCTATAATCACCTTGATTATTAGTTGAATAAATGCCAGTTTGTGACTCAGGTCTGTAATTATTTCTGTGCCCTCCTCTACCATCCCCAATGGGTCGAGGATCATAGTTTGTTATTAGAGGACCGGAGTAACCAGAAGTTGTATTTTGCCAGTATTGGGAAATAAAACCACCATTCATTGCTAATATCGCAGCATTAATTTTAATATTACCATTACCAGCGCCACCACCTCTTGCTCCATTGGGAAGAGTATTAGCTATAATTACACTTCCTCCAGCAATAAGGCCAAGTACATTGTTAGTACCACCATCTTGGGGATGAATAATTTGTCCATTCCCATAAGAATCTGAATAAACTATATCATCAATAAGCCATATATTACCCCATACTCTGTCAACGGTGCTACTTGACGAATGAACCCTATATTCCGTATAATCATCAGTAACAATAGTATATTGACCATCGACCACCCCTCGAACAAGAACCTGTCCGCCTTTTATGTAAATAATTTGAGGAGAGCTCCTACGAGAAAAAAAGGTCCTACTCATATAAACATGCTCACTGTTATAAATTTCGTTTGGACAAGTAAAGATATCGCAATTAATTCCTCCAGCTACCCAATAATCAAAATCAAAATGCTGTCTATCTCCAGCCCCGCAATAACTGTCCCAATTTTCAGGATTTGCCTCCGTAAGGTCATGGTCATGATATAAAGTATTTTCATTCCATTCAAAATCCTCAGCCAGTCCTGTAGGCGCATCTAGGTTCGTAAGCGTTATAACTTCTCCTGGCAAAAATCCAAAGGCAGCAGGCGGTGCATTCGGTGGATTTGATGTAAAGAACCCAGGCCCGATTGAAATTGCAACATTGTCACCAAATGGGATCGCATTTGCGACTTCAAATCCTGAAGCAACATTTCCTGCCTCATTAACAAGAGTTACATTGTCTCCAGAATCAAACAAGTCAGGATCAACAGGTATGCCATTTAAATCATTCCCTGAAACCACCAACCATGTTGCATCATATCCAACCTCTGACTCAAAACCACCAGGAATTGCAAATCTTGCGGAATTTGGTTCACCCAATGCTAAGGAATTACCTGGATAACTTTCAGGATCCACCCATGTAAAATCATATTCTGCTGGTGGAGACCCCACTGGAGGAATGTTATATGTCCACTGCGTCGCCCAATAACCACCCTCAACAAAATTGATTTCTGTCATAATCAGAGTATCTGTTTTACCTGACCTAAACAATTTATCATCAGCAGTAAATATTTTTGTTGCATTTTGCCGAGCTACTTCTGCTGAATTGTCTGGCGGGAAAATAATTTGAGACACAGTATCTAAAATAGTGTTACCATCATCATCCTCAAATACACCTTCGTTACATCCCCCCCAATTGATTGCGTTACCATTTTGCTCAATAGCCTCAAAAGTAATATTTACTTCACCTGAAAAATCGGGACACCCAAATTGACTGAAGGTCATGGAACCATTAGTGTGTACTTTACCTTCAAGGTCATCAGAGCCACCAAAATTAACAGTGCCTGTATTTCCAGGACCAATAGGCGCTTCCTCGTGAGTAAAGTACATAAATTCTTCGAAACCTTGTGGGACCATAGAAGTAAAGACTCTGCGTTCAATCGAGACGGGAGTACCACTAGAAGTAAGATATTCAGCCACTCCAGTAGAATAGGCTTTATACTCTTTTCTAGTGGTATTTGGAATAAGCTGAGTAGAGCATGCAATATCTTTATACATGCCAATTGGTTGGTTCTTTTCATCCTCCCCATACATAACTCCGTTGGGAAGTAAGAGGGTATCAGACGTAATGTAAGGCAAAACAATGATTCCAACATCATTCAGCCCAGCCTCTGCAGCATATAGAGCTTTCCATTCAGTATATCGGTATTTTTCCATGGCTGCTTGGCTAAAAGAATTTTTTAAATAGGCAGTTGTGAAAAACATACTTACAACAGTAAATAATAAGGCAAGGGGAGCCGCACTACCTTTGCTCGCACAATTAAGCATTATCGCTTCCACCCATATTATTAGTCATCTTATTTTGAATGTAAGGAGTTCCTAAAAATATTTTTCTATAAAAAATATGTTCTTCGCTAGTTGCTTGTAAATTTTCATCCATGACGTCTGAATCCATGCTTAAAACTAGAGTTAATTTTATAAATGAATTCTTAAACTGAGTCAGACCCGGTCCTCCATCCATGTCAAATTCTGCAATGAAATCGTCCACATAAACCGACCTAGTTTTTGGCCCCCTAAATACACCTTCATTGGGAAAATTTAAAACACCGTTGAGTGGAACATCACTATTAAATTCTATTCCAGTTCTTTGCTTACATGAAATTGTTAACTTTGGGGATATGTCCGTAAAATATTGATAAAGTTTAATCCTTGAAAATCCATTTTGTCCATCTATCTCTACTTTTTGTGCAAGATTTAGCTCTGTAGATATTTCTCTCATTATTTGGTTTCCGTATTGGCGAAGATCCTGGCGCACAATGTCAGATTGATAGTGATACATAACAGCTTGAGCTCCGCTTGTCATCCCTATTGCAATAATACTTAATACAACTATTGCTGCAGCAAGTTCTAACATAGTCATTCCAGCTGAGGACTGAGTAAAAATTCTTTTAATCACAACTCAAATACTGTCATAATAGTTGAAATCCTTCTTTCATGCATATAGTCATTTGCATATCGACTAGAGGGGGATAAAAATCGATCACCCCATTGCATCCAACATTGTAGCTCATATCTAGTAAAGTCTGTAGTTCCAAAATCATTAAAACCATTAAGCCTTCTTAATTTATAGTATCTTTTGGCTTTAACAGAATTCTTCTGATTTAGACCACCGATTAAATAAATCTCTTGACCATCTGGATCACCAGCTCGTTCCGTTGGAGACAAATTCCCATCTGCTACTCTACCTTTCCAATACTCCATATAATTGAGTAATTCCTCTGTAGCTCTCTCCTTTATTTCTAATGAATGAAGTTCACCTCTAGCATGGACAACACCCATCATCAGACCCACACATGCAATGGATATAATAACAGTTGCAGTCATCACCTCGATAAAGCCAACTCCGCATGAAGTACTTTTAGGGTTTATCATAAAATATTTTGGGCAAATAATTTTGGATTATCAGCAATACTTTGTGCCATCTTTCTTTCAATTTCACCTTTGGACACTAACCTTTGTAAATCTTGATCTAATGACTGCATACCATCTACGCCTCCTGATTGTATAATTGATGGTATTTGATAAATTCGATCTTCGCGGATAAGATTTCTTATTGCTGTATTTGCAATCATAACTTCGCAGGCTGGAGTGCGACCTTTCCCATCCTTAGTTTTTAGTAATTTCTGTGCGATTACAGCTTCTAAACTCTCAGAAAGCATAGAACGAATCTGTCCTTTTTGCCCGGTGGGAAAAATATCTATAATTCTATCAATGGTTTTAACAGCACTAGATGTATGAAGAGTCGAGAGCACTAGGTGACCAGTTTCTGCAGCAGTAAGAGCTAGCGAGATAGTCTCTAAGTCTCTCATCTCCCCTACAAGAATTACATCTGGATCTTCTCTAAGCGCAGATCTCATAGCGTTAGCAAAACTATGTGTGTTTGCGCCTAATTCCCTTTGATTTATAAGACTTTCTTTAGTCTCATGGTAATACTCAACTGGATCTTCTATAGTGATAATATGACATTTTCTTTGTGTATTAATATGGTCTACCATAGCAGCAAGAGTGGTGCTTTTTCCTGATCCAGTTGGCCCAGTAAGTAAAACTAGCCCACGATCTAAAAGAGCAAGAGATCTTAGAACTGGAGGGATACCAAGGTCATCAAAATCTTTTACAACCTCCGGGATAGTTCTAAAAACACCAGCCATACCCTTTATCTGGTTAAAAAAGTTGACACGAAACCTTCCTTTACCTTCTAAACTAGCGGAAAAATCTATCTCTTTATTTTTTTCAAAATAAGAAAGTTGATCCTCATCAAGAATTTGTGGAAGAATTGATTCAACATCTTCTTGCTTAAGGGGAGACATATTAAGAGGCTGCATTGTTCCATTTATTCTGACCATCGGAATGGACCCAACACTCAGATGCAAATCGGATGCTCCGCTATCTACGGAGTAAGACAATAATTTATTAAGATCCATTTATCTTATTCACCTTCAGGCGAACCATAACCAGTGAACTTACCAAGATCAGCATCATAAACCACTTGATGGCCTGCGCCGCCTGACATTTCCTCTGTACTTGTAGCAGTAATCCTACCACCTTGATCGCTTAATTGAAGATCAAAAGACCATTTCAACTTTGTTGATCGGCTAACATCTAGTTGTCCTGCACGCTCTAACTCATCGATTTCTGAAGGCCAATCGCCTCTAGTCTGATAATACATCTTTGACGCGTTATTTATATTTGACATAACAGTTCTAGCCTCTGATGCATATGAACTTTTTACATAATCGAGGTATGTAGGCAATGCAATTACTGCTAATATTGCCACAATTACTACAACAACCATTATCTCAATCATTGTGAACCCTGATTGACTATTCCGTTTGAGATTCATATTAAAATATCTCCTTGTTTTTTTTGCTACATTTAATGAAGAGCTGACACACCACATATTTGACGTTATTAAAAAAACGTAATAAGATGTGACCTCACTCACAAAATTTCATACTTATTTAACCAATAAAGCTTTTTTTATAGATTCAAAAGACCCTGTATTTAACTTAATAAAATAAACCCCTGAAGTAACATGCCTACCTTGTAAGTCTGTTCCTTTCCAATCAAAGCTATACTTTCCTGCATTTAATTTAGATTGAATTACCTTTTGAATCAGCCTACCATTTATGTCAAATATTTGAATGTTTACGTCTTCATTTTTGGGTAAATCAAATGTAATTGTCGTTCTTAAATTAAATGGGTTTGGATATGGCTGGTGAAATACAAATTTGTTAGGTAGTAAATCGTCTACTGATGATAAAAGTTCTGACAATTCATAGACTACGCCATTGAATTGAACCTCTTCTACATCAAAGAGCTCGTCTATACCATCTCTACCTAATTCTAAATCCCTAATTTGGTGAGAGGAATCTGCAGTATACTCAGGAGGAATTATGACATAATCGTTTCTTTCTCCTAAATAAATTGAACGATCAATACCAGGTCCTCCATAAATGGTATCATCCCCCATAAATCCTTGAAAGAAGTTATTGCCATCATTACCATGAAGATGATTTTTATAATCATTCCCAATTATGGAAGAGGAATTAGACCCAGTTAGACGAATATCTGTTATAAATTGCGATCTAAATGTGTAGTCTAGATTTTCCTGTCTTTTAAGAAAAAAGAAAGAATTAAAATCCGAAGGGAGAGCAGGTTTATATAATAAAGTCTCCCCAAAAAACCCTGCTATAATGTTATAAAGTAAGGGGTCTCCTATTGCCATTTCGGACCTATGGATAAAAGGGTATTCACCATCACCGCAAAACCCATTTCCTGAAGGGTCATGGCTCCATAAGCCAAAGTAACTTTCCAAGCCAATAGCTAAATATTCCTCGTCGTAATCTTCCTCAGGAAGATCCAAGAGGGGAATGTAATAATTTTCTTGCATAGCCTGAACCATTGCATTTTCTAAAAAAGCCTGCATCGCAGGCATGGCAATTTGAATTCCATAGACATGTACAAAGTGAAGTATCTCTTCGTAAGTTGCATCTCGATCTGTACTATTCATGTACTCGAAAGTCCCTTCTGGGAAAACTTCAACAGACAGTAAATCTTGTCCTTTTACTCCTAAATCAAACAAATCGGTGAGATTAGGGTTTCCATATTCACTTTCATCGTTAAGTAAAAATAAAATAGCATCACTCATCCCTATAGCATTAGCGACGTTTGATTTGTTTGCCCCCCATTCAGTGCCTGGTAAATCTTTCAGATAAGATTCCAAAACACG
>MDTD01003361.1_pt1 | contig 15477 bp, 16 predicted proteins | sample 811221 | NCBI WGS metagenome assembly MDTD01 (sample SAMN05326646, study PRJNA326480) | marine metagenome | isolation source: seawater | place: Pacific Ocean: South West | collected 2011
ATTATAACTGGTGCAAGAAATACAGAGCAAATTAATGATACATATAAATTTATTACTGAATTGTTAAAAAAACATTATAACAGTTTAAAGAGGAATTATATACCATTATTAGATGATAATGAAGAAATAAATGTTGTTTTACAGAAAAAGAGTACAAAAAGAATATACCTTTTACCAAGATCAAAAGTAAAAATTATGAAATAAGGGAATAATTAAATTAAATTTAATTACAGAAAGAATAATTTTTTTGTAATTAATATATTAATGAGTAAATATAATATACATAACAGTGAATATTCAAATGAGTTAAAGGAGTTTGGCTATGAATTTGATATAACTGATAATAAGTGTAAATATTTAGGAAAAGGTTCATACGGAATTGTTGGTTCATATATAGATAATAATTTAAAGAAAACAAGGTCTAATTCAAAAAGGTATGTAGCAATAAAAACAATTGATATAAGTAATATTGTTAAAGATGGTTCATCTATTGGAAAAGATGTAGATAGGGAAATAATTATTAGTGCAATAATTAAAAAACAGGCAAACAAAAAATGCAAAAGCTACAAAAGATTTCTATTAAATTATAATTATATTGAGGGAAAGAAAAAATTGAATGTGGGAAAATACAATGGACCTAAATATTTGTATATGATAAGTGAAGTATTTGATAGTGATTTAATGCAGTTTTTAAAAGATATGAGAAATGATGGTAAGTTAAATTTATCAGTTATGCAATCATTGATGTTTCAGATAGTCAAGGGTTTATCATGTTTAGAAAAATTAGGGATAATACATTATGATTTAAAACCAGAAAATATTTTAATAAATAATGATGGAGTTTTAAAAATAATGGATTTTGGTGGTTCAGGATATAATTGTGGGGGCGAAATAAAATCGAGCTGTGAGAGAAATAAATGTACATTTAAAGATAAAAAGTCAAGTAAAAGGGATTGTGAGGACAGTGATAAAGAGCCATTTATATATACATCGTACTATATAGCTCCAGAAAATGTAACTGAAGAATATCCATTAACTACAAAAAACGATATATGGGCATCAGGTATTATTTTACTAGAAATGATTAGACTTGCAAGTAATACTGAAGGCAGATTATATGATTTTTTTCATAAAGATGAATTAGCATATTATGAACAGAAAGATATAGATTATTTTATTAAAAGATCATTAAACAGATTAGAAAATATTGAATGTAAAAAAGGGAAGAAAGATTTAGGGAAAGAGTGTTTTAATAAATTAGAGGATTTATTAAAAAATATGTTGAAAATAAATGAAAATAAGAGATTTACAGCAGAAAAAACACTTGAACATATTTTTTTTAAATATATATACCAATAATATAGTACATATAAATAATTATTCTGAGTCTGATTCTAAATAATCAAGGACTGAAAATGGATTAATAGAAGAATTTACAATATTTTTTTCTATATTTTTTTCTATATTTTTATTTCTAATAGGTGGTATATATATATTATTTGAAGTATGATTATCAGGAATTTTACTTTTAATTTTATTATTTAATTCTGAAGTGATTGTATATAGGTCACATTTCCAGTCAACATGTCCAATTTTTTTGCATTTACGGCATCTTACATTTGGACAAAAATCAATTATATGTTCTTTAGATTTACAAAATTTGCATATTTGTTCAACACTATTCATATAATTTATATTACCCTATAGGGTATTATATACTTTAAGTATTTTAAAAATTATATTTCTTCTTTGTTTAATTTTTGTAAATTATAAGTTATATCTCTCCTTAAAGATGAATAGTTTCGATAAATAACGAATAGTAAAATACCATATATCCATGTTAGTAGAGTAAATGAAGCAAATTGTAATTTCCAAAGAGATGCTAAACTAGAAGGTACATCTTCTGGTAATATTACACTTTTCAATACATTTGTTAGTATATATCCAATTATAAATAAAACTATAATTGTTGCTATTGTATATGTCATCATTTCATTTGGATTCATTATTAATAAACAAATAAAATAATTTGTGTAATAATTTAGTAATTTAAATATTTAATAATAAAAATGGATAAAAATGTTGATATAGGTTTACATTTATTAATTAACAAGAATAAGAAGATGTCAGATATATATAGCAGTGAAAATAAAGTAGAGGTAGATAAAAATAACATAACTAGTATTAGAGATGAAGTTAGTAGCATAATTAAAGATAAGTTTAATATTAATATTTTAGAGAAATTACAGGAAAATGAATTAGTTGATGACCTTATAGACAAACATATTGATATTGTGTGTATGCTTATAAATTATAAACTGAATAGAAAAGGAAATTAAGGAAAATATTTGAAAATTAATGTAAAGAGTATAATTTTGAAGACCCTAAAGATAATTTATCATTTGGGTTTATTAAGCTATCAAATCTCTGTAGATTTTTGATAGTAAAATTTCTATGAGAATGTGGTAATTTATAGATATCTAATAATTCTGCGATCCTTAGTAATCTAGCAAAATTAGAATAAAAAGAATCGGAATGATGATTTTGCATATAATGATTACATTTTTTATTTTCAACAGTGGGTTGTATTTTTTTTCTTTGTTTTGTTATATTTTTTGATAAGACTAATTCAGGAATTGAAACAGTATGGGCAAGCTCATGAATAAAAGTATGTATTATTGCTTCGATTGCTATATTTTTATTATCAAAAGTTTTAATACATATTTTCATTTCTTTAACCACCATAGTGGTTATATCTGCAATTTTTAGACCTGGTTTAATATTTATCCATTTACCAACGTTTATTATGGTAAAACCATGAATATTGCATCCATTATAACTTTCAAATGGCGCCTTTATTGTTTCAATTATAAATGAATTTATTAAAGATAAATTATTATTTTTTTTATTAAATGTAAAAATTATATTGTTTTTTTGAATATAATTAATTAGTAATTGAAGAATCTCTTTTAGAATATTCTGAATATTTGATTCCATTAAGAAATATTTGGGCTATATATTTCAATTTTTATTCTATATAAAATATTACTATATAAAATATTACTATATAAAATATTACTCTCTATGCTAAGTGATGATGCCACTACAGAAGTAGAAAAGCATAAGCATTAAGTGAATAGATATAGTTTGAATAAGTTTAGTAATTTATATAAAAATTAGAGAATATTTATATAAATTCGGGATATGATTTACAAGCCACCTCTGAGACGGAGTACAAGATGTAATGTGGATTCTTTTTGAATATTGTAATCAGCTAGAGTGCGTCCATCTTCTAATTGTTTACCAGCGAAAATAAGACGTTGTTGGTCAGGTGGAATACCTTCTTTATCTTGAATTTTGGTTTTAATGGTATCGATTGTGTCACTTGATTCAACCTCAAGTGTAATAGTTTTACCAGTTAGAGTTTTCACAAAAATTTGCATTTTATAGTAATAAGAAATATAATTTATTAATATTTTGAACGAAAAAAAATTTAAATTTCTCGAAATAATATCAAAGAAACAATGTAGAAGTAAATAGAAATATTTGAAATGGTTAAGGAGTAATAAATTATTTCCTATTTATAAAAAATGTAAAACTATCGTTTATTTTAACACTAGGTGAAAAAGGATTACCATTAATATCATATAATTGGCGAATTTGATTTTGGGGTGATCTAAAACTATTAATATTGGAAAGTATGCTACTAACAGTGTCATTATTATTTGCAGTAATTGCTAATGTGTAGTTATTATGAGATGTGAAACCAACAGTTTTATAATGACTTTTAATTTTAATATCAAAATTCTGATTTTTATTAAAAAAAGAGTTAATAAAATTCATATATAATTTATATTAATATTTTTTTACAATTATTAACGGGAGTATCATTATCATTAAACTTAGTAAAAAAGTTGTTAATTATATTATATGCTTGTGTTAATACTTTTTTTTTTTCGGAGTTATAGTCCCTTATCTTTGCAAGAGCATCTTTATATGTAAACCATTTAATTTGGCTAACTTCCGTAATTTGAGTCTGATTAGTATTATTAATATTAACTTCTAAATCTGATTTGCATTTACCAATATAATATATGTGTTTATATCGGACATTATTTGTACCTATAAATACTTCTTCAACAGGTCGAACATTTTCAAGTATATCAAACTGGAGAGTATTAAGTCCGGTTTCTTCAGTCAATTCACGAATAGCACAATTATAGTCATTTTCTCGTAAATTACGACGACCTTTTGGAAATCCCCATTCAGGTTCGTGCCATTTTTGGTGTAGATTATTATAGTATGTATTAATTTTGGGGCAATCAATGCCTTCTTTTATTCTATAGAATCTATTTTTTGATCTTTCATATTCAGTTCTATATTGTTCATTTTCATCAGAAGGACTATTATTATTTTTTAGCCAGAGTTCACTCCAAAGAGTATCGAAGTGTATGTTTGAAATAAGTTTGTCTCTTTCATTCACAGTCATTTCCTCAAATAGATTTTGTATATATTTTTGATTATATTCTTTGTATTTACCTCTCATAAATTCAACGTATCCGAATGTATCTTTTCTACATATCATAAGAAATAATGGTATAACTTCATTATCAGTTTCTTGTAATTTGAATAGTATAGCACCTAAGCTAATAATAGGTTCTTTACAATATTTATATGTGTGTCCTTTTTTACCACAATTACCACATATAATATTATTTTTCCTTAATTTATTATTTTCTCTTAAACAATTTTGATTTATCATATTAAATTATATAAAGGTTATAAATAAATATGTAGGTATTTTTAAGTAATTTAAGTTTAGATAAACTATACAGAAGAGAAATTTTCTTTGATGCTATCATAACCATTAATATTATTATCATTATTATTATCATTGTATTGCATATTATCATTTACAGAGATGAAATTACCACTAATATTAGATTGACTAGTAAAATTAGATTTGTCTGAACGAGTATTAAGAATATAATTACTACTAGATATAGATGAATCACCATTAGTAATAATGCTTGTTGCGTTATTCCCAAGGTTATCCTGCATTTGTTTTAATTCAGTAACTTCTGGTCTATAATCACCAAATTTAGCATTTAATGTGCTTTGATAAGAATCAATTCCATTAAGTCTATTATTAGTAGTATACTCAGGATGATTTGGATCAAAAAAAGTATTATTTTTTTGTTCATTTTTATCTGAAGGTAATTGTATCTTAATGTAAGGATTACCTTGACTTTTTTCTATAATTTCATTAACTTGAGAAGGATATAAAGTATAATTTTTTATAAATTGCTGTGAACCTTTTTTTGTTATTTTTTCAAGATAATATTTACCTTCATGATTAATATTATCTGATATTTTGATAGTAGTATATGTTATATTACTTGGTAATTTATTCATTTGTAGTTATATTTAATATTTTAAATTAATTATAACTGACGTATAAATAGTAATTTAAATAAAATATTGTAAATTTTAAATATTTGTAAAGTAATAATATAGATGAATCCAAAAGTATGGGGTCCTTGTTTTTGGTTTGTACTTCACACAATATCTTTAAATTATCCAGAAAATCCATCACATTTAGATAAAAGAAAATATTTTGATTTTTTTAACAATCTACAATATATTTTACCATGTGAAGTTTGTAGAGATAATTACAAAAAAAAGTTAGATAATTTACCAATAATACCATATTTAGACTCAAAGGAGAATCTTATAAGGTGGGTAATTGCGATACATAATACAGTAAATAAGGAGAATGGGAAAAAAGAAATGAGTTTTCAAGAATTCAAGGATAAATATCAGAAAATATATAAAAATGATTATTTAAGATATGAATTAATATCAGATGAAGTAAAAGGGGAAATAGAAAAGGAAGAAGAGGCTAGTAGTTACAAGTCTAATCTTTTTATATGTATAGTATTACTATTAGTAATATATTTCTATTTATATTCAGAATAAAATATATAATAATAATATAGTAAATGGTAAAAAAAATAACAGTAAAGAAAATATTAACAGATGAGGAGATAAAAGATATGGAAGGAAGTTGGATTGAAGAAAAACATATAGATAAGATAGTAAAAGAAGATAGTGATATTTATTTAGAGGAAAATGGTAAAAAGAAATTAATAGCAAAATTTAGAAAGAAAATATTATCGGAGGAATTAACAGATTTAGCATTTGATTGTTTTAAGAATGCAGCAAAGCCGAGTAGGGGAAGAGGAGCATCTGCAGGACCAATAAATCCAGATAACCAATACTGGAAAAAAAGAATACCAGTAAATACAAATAAATGGAGTACACAGTATATAGTAAATGGTGATGTAAGTAAAATGAAAGTGAATAACCAGGTAGCTAGTAATGTAATTGGATATTATGAGGCAACACCATTTTTAAAACTACCAGCAAGAATGACAAATTATACGAGAAGTCATTTTGATAAATTCCAAAAAGGTATGCCATTTTTACAAAAATTATCAGCATTGTACAAAAATTTAGTACCAACTGTGCATAATAGACAATTAAGAAGGGCATCTAAAAGATCGTATCTAAAAATACCGAATACAGCTTTTTCATCAATAACTGTAAATAGAAATTTTAGGACAGCGTTACATGTTGACGAGGGAAATTATAAAGATGGGATGGCAGTACAAACAGTAATTGAGAGAGGAAAGTATAGAGGAGGATATACAGCATTTCCACAATATGGGGTTGGAATTGATGTAAGACACGGTGATGTGTTAGTAATGGATAATTGTCATTCCTGGCATTCAAATACACCGGTTTATGAGACAAAATCAGATAAGAAATATAATGAAAGTTTAGAAGATATATTTAAAGATAATGCGGAAGTAGGAACAGCTGGTTTAGATAAGAAATATACAAGGTTAACTTTTGTATGTTATTTACGTGAAAAATTATTGGAATCACCTGAAAGTAGTGGTGGAAATAAATATATATTACCATTTTATAAAAAAAAAAATACGATATATAAAAGAAGAAAATATAAACCAGGGAGAAAAACTATAAAAAAAAAATAAAAAAATTAGATTGAAATATTGATCACTATTTATTTTTACTATTATAAATTTTAATAATTATCTTCTTTTACATATTGGAGAAGTTAATATTTCTTTATAAATTTCATGATTATTAAGATTATTTACAAGATCATCTTTAACTATAAATTTATCTGGTAATTTTATTTTAGGTAAATTTTTCCATACTTTCATACATATGGGGCATCTTGCAGAATTTAAATACCAGAAACGTATACATGATTCATGTGAATTTATAGTACATTTATCTTCTTGACATAAATATTCCGGAAATTCATGTCCTTCAAGAGATTCCAAACACATAAAACATTCCTTATTTTGTATACTACAATCAATAGGGCTATTTATTCTACTATTTTTATTAACTATAATAAAACCATCTTTACAACCAATATTATGGATATAAACATTTTCTTTCTGTGATAGTTCAAAAGCATATTTACATACACTTTCGCAGCAACCCATTTTGTTAGCATTCAATTTCATTCTTTAAGTAGTTTTAAGCTTAGTATTATTATTCTTTAATATTAAATTCAATGAATATTAAATGTAAATTAATATATATGGGGAATACAAAAAAAAGAAGGGATACAAATGACTACGTTATTCATAATTTAAGAAAAGATAAACTAACAAGAAATAAAAGGTCAATAAAAAAATTAACAAAAAAAGAAATAGAAGAACATCTAGATGTAATTATAATTGGTGCGGGTGCTTCTGGATTATCTGCTGCTAAATATTTACAGAAAAATGGGAAAAAAGTAATAGTACTGGAGGGAAGAGATCGATTGGGTGGTCGTATACATGATACATATGTAAAAGGATTTGGAAAAATACCCCTTGGTGGAGCTTGGTTACATTATAAAGGTGAACATCATATTTTACAAAATCTACTTGATAATTTAAAAATAAGATATATGAATGATAACTCACTAGAAAATGGAGATAATATGATTATTTATGATAAAGATGGTAAAAAATTATCTGATAGTGAAAATAAAAAAATGATGGATATTTTATATAAATTACCATCAATGATAACTAAATATGCTAGAAAAAATCCAAAAATGACATTATCAAAGTGTATACGTAATATACTCAAAAAATTTAAACTCTCTGGTGATATTATTAATTCATTAATTACAAGAGCAACAGAGCATTGTAGTTTAAATGCAGATTTAATACGATGTGGTGAATATGATGGATGGAATCCAAATGGCAGATTTGTAATTGATGGATATAGACCTTTAATTGAAAATTTTGCAAAAAATATTAAGATATATTTAAATAGTACTGTTATAGAGATAGAACAAAAAGAAAAAGTAACTGTAAAAACAAAAGATGGTAGGTTATTTAGAGCAGAAAAAGTAATATCTACAATACCAGTTGGTGTATTAAAGACAAAATTAGTAAAATTTAAACCGGAATTGCCGAAAAAAAAAACAGATGCATTAAGAAATATGTTTACAGGAGCACATGAAAAAATATTCTTAAGTTTTCCATATGTTTTTTGGAATCCAGATGTATATACTTTTCAGTATTCTGATCCAAAAAATAGAGGATTATGTACTCAATGGCAGAATGTGTCTATACCATCAACCGGTAAAAATATATTATACACTAATTTATCTGGTCCTGATATAAAATTTGTATCAAAATCTGATAAAGAATTAGAAAATATAGCAATGAATGTGTTGAGAAAAATATTTGGTAAAAAAATACCTGATCCGGATAATGTATATATAACAAGATGGGCGCTAGAACCCTTAACTCGTGGTGCAGCACATGCTCATCCAAATTTGAGTGGAAGTATGAAAGATTTAACAACTATAGGTGAAAAATTTGGAAAAATACATTTTGCGGGAGTAGATACATCTGAAAATGTAACTGAGACAGTTGAAGCTGCAATATTATCTGGAATAAGAGTATCAAATGAGATTTTATATGATTAATTTTTATATATAGTAAAAAAAAAATATAGTCAATTAATAATGTTCAGGTGTAAAAGTAAAAGTAAGAAAAAATGTAATTTACAAAATTGTACATGGATAAGTAAAAAACTACAATATTGTAAAAGGTTAACAACAAGAAATAAATTAAGAACAGTAAAAAATAGAGGTTTAGCTAAATATGGTTTAAGAAATGAAAAGAGTTTCTTGAATGCTTTAGTGAGTAAAAATGAGAGAGATATCATCAAATGGGTATGTAGTAATTTAGATGTAGTAGTTGAAAAACATGTAAAAAAGGCAAGAGAAAGTAAGTTTATAATTTATAGAGTTGGTCGTATGAACCCAACATTTCCAGGTGATTATATAGATCATAAGTATATAATAAGCGGTAATAAAAATTATGGTAGTGGATCCTGGGGAACAGTTAATTCAGCATATATTTTTAAACCTACATTTTATAAAAAAAAAAGTATAATTGAATTAGCAAAGGAGCACAGAAGAAAAGGAAAACGTTCTTTTTATAACAAGGGGAAGGCTTTTAAATATACTACTGCATTTTGGTTATTATTAAAACATGATAATCGATTTTTTTATCGATTAATAAAAGAGAATAAAAATCGTTATGTGATAAAAACACCAAATGAAATGGAATTAGATAGTGGATCATTAAAAGATATATTATTTGAGCCAGCAATACACGGGTCATTGTGTTTAAATGAAGATGTTAAGAAATATTTACCAGAAATAAAAAGTGTTTTCATATTACCAAAGAAAAAAAATTGGAGATTTGATTGTTTAAATAAAAGTACTGACAAAATACCTAAAAGTATAATATTGTCAGTAATGGAAAAATTGGATGGATCATATTTTAATATACTCAGAAAAAATAGTAAACACCAGTTAAAAACTGATAAAAATTTTAGGATGAATAAGGAAGAATTATTGTCATATATTTTACAGATATCCTTAGCACTACATAATTTATATAAAAAGGGTATGGAATTTAATCATCGTGACTTAAAGACAGATAATTTAATGTATGTAAATACAAAAGATGTGTATTTTGATGTGGATATAAATGTAGATAAGAGTATTGGACTAAGTGGGGTTGAAAAAAAATTAAAGTTTCAGTTTAAAACATATGGATACATGCATAAAATAATTGATTTTGGATTATCATGTACTTCATATAGAGGAGTTAAATTAAACTCAACGGGTTTTTTTGAAATAGAAGATCCTTGTTTTTCACGTTCAAGAGATCTGACACAATTAATATATATATTATTAAATGTTAATTGGAATATATTAGATGACGATCTAATAGGTTATTTTGGAAGTATATTAGATATAACAAGTGAGTGTAAATTATGGATGAATTTACTAGATACAGATGTAGCGACAACGACTGATAGCAGTGTGGATATTTCTATAAGTAGTGACGAGGAAGATGAGGAAGATGATGAGGAAAGTGAATCAGGAATGAGTTTCAATGAAAAATGTGCAAAAATAAATGATTGGGATAGCAAATTATATAGGTTATTAGATGCAAAAAACTACGATAATAAAAAAGCTTATCCAGAAAAAATAATAAATGATATTTATGAATATACATTAAAAGGTACTTTACCAAGAAATAAGGAATGTATAGAAAAATTTAAGGAATTTAGAAGAGATATTTAGAATTATTAAAATATAGTATTTGAGTAATTAAAATATTGAAATATTATATAAATGAGAAAAAAATCATTAAGAAGTAAAAGTCAAAGAATTAAGAATGGAAGTAAGATTCAGAGAAGGAAGTTAGCCCAGACTAAAAGAAAGTCAAGCGTTTCAAAAAATACTAGACAAGTAAAGCACAATCAGAAAGCTGGAGAAGGAGAAGTGTATGAAAAATTTCTAACACCCAATGAAATGGAAATTACACAAAAAATATTAGCAGCGGACAAAGATGAGCCTGCAATTACACCGAAGGGAGAGATATCTAATGAAGGCAATGGGCAGTATAAACTTGCCAGCCTCCCGTTTGGTAAAAGTTTTTACAATGAGTTAGAACCAGAAAAAAGCAACAAAATATTTGAAGAAATATTTCCTAAGTTAAAAACTTTACTTCAAAAAATTTCCAAAGAAAAAATTTTGTTATGTGATATATCACCTGCAAACACTTTAGTTGATGAAGAGAAAGATGTAAGATTAATTGATTTTGAATTTGCTCATCATAATACACAATTTAATGAAAAAATGATTTTTTCCATAATGCTTGCAACTTCAATACTTGTTTTAACCAAAGGAGACGATATATATAAAGGTATCAATAACGTAATTAATGAGACCCCTGAATGTGACTTTAACGATATTTATACAAATACTATGGAAATAGTAAATCATAATCTAGAAGAAATTAAACCAGAAAACACAACTACAAAACAAGACATGAGTCCAGAAAGGGAGAAAGACGTTTCTGGGATAGCTAGGGCACTATTTGGTGGTGGTGGTAAGGTATTTTTTGATACATATATAGAATATGTAGATCTGTACAAACCTATAAGTGAAGATGATTTTAAGAATTTTGTTAAAAAAATATATTGTTTCGAAGGGGAGATCACGGTGCCGATGAAGGCTGATTCGGCAGGAGGAGGACAGTGTAAATGTGCAGAATCAATGGATTGGGTAAAAAATTACAATCCATTTGTTGTACAGGGAATTGATGGTTGTGTGGATAAAAGGATATGGAATCAGGAGGGAGCAAAGACAAGAAGAAAGAATTCTAAGAAACAGAAGGGAAGAGGAGGAGATTATCCAGTAGATTTAGTGGGAAAGATAGCACCAGAGAAACAGTGGTCAGGACCGAATACTGAAGCACCAGCACCGATGTATAATGGTGGACTATATACAGGTGCACCAGCAAAAGGACCATGGGCACCAATACCAGTAACACCAACATCGACGAATATGATAATGAAAAATTTGAAGTCGGCAAATCCACCACCAGGAGCTATGAGTCAATATGTTGGAACAAATCGTTTAGGTAATAATTATACAGCAATGCCAGGTGTAAATTGGTATAGTAATAAAGGAAGTGTAAATAAAGGACCATTTGCAATAAAGTGTGTAGGTGGGAAAAGAAATAAAAATAGGAAAAGTAAAAATAAATCAAAAAAAAAAAAACAAAAAAAGTTACAATAAAAAGGGGGGATATGTAGAAATTGAGTGTCCAAATTGTACACAAGATCAAATAGAGCAAAATAAAGCACTTCAATCACAGAACTTACAGCAGCAAGAAGATGATAAAATGTTTAAAGGTGAGAAACCGGAATCATTACCAAAAGTCAACGGAAGTAGTGGTTGTGCATAAATTTAGTTTAAAAAATTCTCAACATATGAATCAATAATGTCATTTACATCTGGATCAGATGTTTCAGAATAATCTGTAAATTTAGTATTATTTAGGGTGATAGTACCATCCTCAGTAATAAAATTATAAATATTACCATTATAACTAAAAGATTTATATTTATTATTATGGACAAGATCCCATGAGCCATTACTATTTATAATTTGATCACCAGTAACAAGTACATTATTAATATTATATAGTGTTGTTTTATCTGTATATTGAAGAATTTTGCCAATAATTTTATTTCCATTAATAGAATCACCAATTTTAATATCTTTAATTTTTTTGGAAAAATTACCAAAATTAATCTCGGTTAGTGGATGGAAACCACATAAGTAATTTTTATCTTTAAGAGTAATATTACTTCTGTTATTATTAAGAGAAGATAATATTAAATTTTTAATGTAGGTATTAATATCTATATCTTTTGTTTCAATAAAATCCCTGTAAAGAATATTATTAATATTAATGAGGTTATTTTCTGTAATAAGACAGTATATGTTTCCTTTATAGTTATTAATTTTAGTGCAAGAAGATGATTTAGAATCTTCAACACGAATCCATTTATTATCTTCCATGACAAGATGACTAGAAGATACAAGAGTACCAAAATAATTATACATAGGTACGTCTTGTGAATCGAATTCGAGGACAGAAAGAACTTTGCCACCATCTTTAATATGATCGTTAATTTTAATGTTAGATATGTTTTTAGTGGTGTTATTTTGCATAGTAATAGGTGTATTTTTATCAAAACAGAAGAATCTTGCAAAGCCACCAACAGGACCATTCATTAAACTTTGTATAGTCATTGCAGAAGTATATACGGAATAGATGAGAACAACAAAAGTACCATATAATCTTTGCATAATAGCTCTTACTTTACTGAACATATATTGAGCAGTTGATATTGTATTTGCAATTCGATTAAGAAGACTTTGAACCATAAGTAGAAAAAATAATCTAATTTTTTTAGTCATTGTCTTTAAAATATTTAATGATCCGGAAAAACCTTTAAAAATACTTTTAACTATATTTAAAATAAAATATATAGGTTGAAAAAGAATTCCAGCACCAACACCAAATTGAGAGAACATACATTTATTAAAATTATCTTTTGAATCAAAGCCAAAATAACCAGCAAAGGGCATAATCATAGGTTCACACTTATATTTTGGCCAATTAAGTATAACTTCTCTTTTTTGTTCTACAAGTATAACGTATAAAACAGGTAAGATAAATAAAATAATAATGAATAAAATTTTAAATATATCTGCTAAATAATCACAAAATGCCATTTAGTCTATTATATTATACCAATATTTTTCTAGAATTTAACCTAATAAATAACAGAATTATAATTTAAAATAAAAATAGATAAATAATTCTATTTGATATATTTATGAGTAACTTAATATGGTTCTATATAGATGAGGATTGGAAAAAAGGAGAGTTACTATCTAAAAAAGAAAATTTATACTATGTAAGAAGTGAAGATAGTAATGAGTTAGAAGTAAAAGAGATACAAACAAGAAATGATAATGAAATAGATAATTGTGATAATCTGATAAATTTACCACATTTAAATGAAGCATCTGTTTTAAATGGATTATCATTACGTTATAATGAAGATAATATATACACTAAAACAGGAGAAATAATTATAGCAGTAAATCCTTATAAAGAAACAGATTTGTATAGTGAGAATAATATGAAAATGTATAGAGAAAGAAAAGAAAATTTAGCACCACATATATATGAGACAGCTATAAAAGCATATGATAGTATAAAAAATAATAATAGAAATCAGTCAATATTAATAAGTGGTGAAAGTGGAGCAGGTAAAACTCAATCTACAAAAATATTAATGGAATACTTATCACGTGTTAGTAGTTGTGATAGTGATATAGCAAGAAAAATAGTAAGTTGTAATCCAATATTAGAAGCATTTGGGAATGCAAAAACTCTAAGGAATAATAATTCGAGTCGATTTGGAAAATTTATAAATCTACAATTTAATAAAAATAATGAATTAATTGGTGCAAATATAGAAACATACTTATTAGAAAAAATAAGAGTAGTAAATCAAAATGATGGAGAAAATAATTTTCATATATTTTATCAATTAATTAAAGATTTAGATGAAAATGATAAGCGTAAATATATGATAAAAGATATAAATTATTATGATTGCTTAAACAAAAAAGAAAATTATGAAGTAGATACTTATCATGATTTAAAATATACAATGGATTCATTTCGGTATATAGGTTTTAAAGAAGATATCATAGACAATTTATTTAGTATAATATCAAGTATATTATTACTTAGAAATGTAAAATTCAAATCAGAAAATAGCAATATAAAGAATATATCAAAATTATTAAAAGTAGAAGAAAAATATATAAATCAAGCTCTGTATATAAAAAAATTAAACGTAAATAATGAGAAATATGAAATAGAAAATACGGAAACAGAATTTAATGAAGTAAGAGATTCATTATGTATGAAAATGTATGAAAAAATATTTAATATAGTTGTAAAGAAAATAAATAACGTATTGAATAGTGAGAGTGACAAATTTATAGGAATACTGGATATATTTGGTTTTGAAACATTTTTTGAGAATTATTTTGAACAATTATGTATAAACTATACAAATGAAAGTTTACAGTATCAGTTTAATCAATATATATTCAAGAAAGAACAGGAACTGTATTCAAAAGAGAATATTAAATGGAATAAAGTAGATTTTAAAGATAACAGTGAATGTATAAATTTGATAGAGGGAAATACCGGAATATTTAAGTTATTAGATGAAGAATGTATGATGCCAAAAGGAAATGAAAATAATTTATTAAGTAAAATCATAAAATGTAATAGGGAAAATGAAAATTTTGGTTATAGTAATTTGTACAGAAATAGTTATTTTGATATAAATCATTATGCAGGGAATGTAAAATACAATATATTAAATTTTGTAAAAAAAAATACAGATTATACAAATAATGATATAAATGATTTTATATCTAAAATAGATTTTTTTGGAGAAAAC
>MDTD01180695.1_pt1 | contig 15477 bp, 11 predicted proteins | sample 811221 | NCBI WGS metagenome assembly MDTD01 (sample SAMN05326646, study PRJNA326480) | marine metagenome | isolation source: seawater | place: Pacific Ocean: South West | collected 2011
CTGCCGCTGTCGCTTCATCTAAAAGTGATGCATTGGCAATCTCCTTTCCAGTTAGGTCGCTTACCATGGTTTGGAAGTTCAAAAGTGCCTCAAGTCTGCCCTGTGAAATTTCAGCTTGGTACGGTGTGTATGCCGTATACCATCCTGGATTTTCAAGTACGTTTCTGCGAATCACAGATGGAACCTCGGTTGGGTAATAACCCATTCCGATATAGTTCCTGTAGACTACGTTTTTAGAAGCGAGTTCATCCAAGTGTTCTAGGTACTCACTTTCAGTCATCGCATCAGAGAGATCAAGTGGCTCACGTAGACGTATTGCAGACGGAATAGTCTTGTCGATGAGTTCATCAATCGAGCTACAACCGATGCTTGATAGCATTGAGCTTTGGTCTTCTAAACGAGGACCCATATGCCTTGAGGCAAAACTTCCAATTTTCATACTCTATAAAAGAAAGCACAAAGATATCTTCAGCCATTAATTTCTCACCTTTGTTCCATGACTTTTTCCTCACAAGTCTCAGACTTGATTGTTAGGTTCTTAGGCTTCTCGCATTTGCTCATAGCCTTGGGGTCTGTAGCATGTGTTGTTGCTGTATTTGTGGCGCTCGATCTTGAGGTGGATTTAGGGGTCGCTGGGTTTGTTGGGTGTTGCACCGGTTTGGGTTATTCTATTCAGCGTTATATAAAAGCCCAAACCTCGCCGTCAGGCGTGCCAGCCGAGCGGTTGGAGTACTTACTGAAGTTTGGGGGGTGGTTGATTTTAGGGTGGGGGCTGATTTGGGTGGCCGTGATAACACAGGTGTGGTCGATGTTTGATGTGGAGACGTTGGTTTTGCTCGCCGGGCTCGGGGGAGCGGGACTGGGGTATGCGATATTGCCGGGGCGGAAGTCGTTGAGGGAGAGGGCGGGGATGAAGTTGCCTATGTTGAGCTTGGTTTGGGGAGGGGCTACTGTGGTGCTTCCGGTGATGATGGTGGGTGGTGGTGAGTGGAGTTGGGTTTGTGCTGCAAGGGTGCTCTACATCGCAGGTTTGACCATTCCATTTGATGTGAGGGACTTGAATGTGGACTGGGAAGAGATGAGGACTGTTCCTATGGTTTGGGGTGTGGTGAGGTCGCTGTGGGTTGCGTGTGCTTTGGTGATGGGTGCTGGTGTGGTTTGGGCTATGATGGGAGAAAATTTATTGGCATTACACGCAATCTTTACTGTGGTTTTTTTGAACCCAATAGTTTACAAACCCTACCGCGGCGAATGGTACTACAGCATCCTCTTAGACGGATTACTACTCCTTCAGTTATTTGTTCTTTGCGACTAACTTAAATTTGCCTCAATCTTTACATCAAATGCAAAGTCAAATTTCGATTTCTGAGGCGCAGGCACTCGATGCTGCTGATCCGTTGAGCAGATTCAGGGAGCAATTTATTTTCCCTCAGCACAACGGTTATAATGCACTTTACTTTACTGGAAATAGTTTGGGATTGCAGCCTACGTCGGCAAAGGAAGCTTTGCAAGTGGAGCTTGATGATTGGGCAGAACACGGTGTAGAGGGACACTTCAGGGCTAGACATCCTTGGATGCATTATCACGAATTATTCTCTGAAAAACTAGCTGCTATTGTAGGAGCCAAACCCTCAGAAGTAGTCGCTATGAATGCGCTTACAGTTAATCTTCATCTTTTGCTGGTTAGCTTTTACAATCCTCAAGGATCGAGAAAAAAAATCATTTGCGAGGCAAAGGCATTCCCTTCTGATAGGTATGCTCTACTAAGCCAAATCGCTTTTCACGGCGGCAATCCCGATACTGATTTAATCGAGATCGCTCCAAGAGATGGTGAAAATCTAATACGTCTTGAAGACGTATTGAGTGCTATTGATGGGGCTGGCGAGAAACTTGCAACTGTGATGATGGGTGGAGTGAACTATTATACTGGACAGCTTCATGATCTTAAGGCAATCACTGATGCGGCTCACGGCGTTGGTGCAATGTGCGGATTTGATCTTGCTCACGCAGCGGGTAACGTTCCGTTACAACTCCATGAAATGGAAGTGGATTTTGCCTGTTGGTGTACATATAAATACTTGAATTCTGGTCCAGGTTCTGTAGGTGGGCTTTTCATTCATGAAAAGCATCACAATGCTGGGCTTCCTCGACTTGAGGGTTGGTGGGGACACGATAAGGAAACCAGATTCAAGATGGACCCAGATTATTTAAGCATGGGTACAGCTGAATCATGGCAGATGAGCAATGCCCCAGTATTGAACATGGCAATACACCTGGCTTCTCTCAAAATATTTGAAGACGCTGGAGGAATGGATGTGTTGAGAGAAAGAGCTTTGAGGCTTACTGATTACCTCGAACAAACAATTGAAAAAGTTGCCGAAGCAACAAGCACAAATCTCGAAATCATCACTCCTTCAAATCATTCTGAACGTGGCTGCCAACTCAGCATTGTTGCACACGGTCAGGGGCGCGAACTCTTCGAAAAATTATCTGCAAATGGAGTAATCGTTGATTGGCGAGAGCCTGCTGTTATCCGAATGGCTCCAGTCCCTCTTTACAATTCATTTGAGGATATCGCTAGGTTTGGGCTTATTCTTCAAGACTCTATAAATTAGCAACATGATAAAGTCAAGATTCGCAGTTTTTGGAACTGGAAGATATGGGACTCAAATTGCTCTTTCGCTGGCAAAGAGAGGTGCCGAAGTTTTCACTTTTGATTCAAAACCTGAAAGGGCTGAGAATCTGAAGGATGAGGTTGCTTTAGCAGTCACTTTAGACGCTACAGATAAGAAGGCTATATTAGGCCAAAACGTTCAAGACATGGACGCAGCAGTAGTTGCAATAGGCGAAAACTTTGAAGCAACAGTCCTAACGACTCTTAATCTTCTTGACTTAGGAATACCCAGAATTATCGTTAGAGCAAACGATGCTAACCAGCAGAGAATTCTAAGTTCACTTGGTGTTGAAGAAATTCTTAGCCCTGAAAGTGAGGTAGCATCTGTAGTGTCAGAAAGACTTATCAATCCAAGCATCATGGGTTTCCTTCAGCTACCTGACGAGTACGAGATAGCTGAAATCAAAGCTCCAAGAAATTGCTGGGGAAGATCTTTAAGAGAAATTTCTTTGGGCTCTAAATACGAATTGCGACTAATCACAATTAGAAGAGAATTCGAGGAGGAAGAAAATGGTCAAAAGACCATAAATGAGCACATTATAGGTGTTCCTCAGCCCGATACTAAAATTCGCGAAACTGACACTTTAGTTGTGTTTGGCTCCCTCAAGTCGGTTAAAAAATTCTTGGAGATAAACGAGTAATTACTCGTACACATCCCAACTCACTTCGTGAGTCCAATCTGCCCTAACCTTAATGTTAGAAGGCATCACCCTTGCCGGCTCTGGCAATCTCCAATCCTCAAGACTCACCCCGTCCCACATTCCATTCGAATTCGGATCACCAAGCCATCTCAGAGCATACGAACCTGGAGTCAAATTCTTGAAACGCAAAGGCTCCATTCCTCTCTCTAAATCCACCACCTTAACCACTGTCCCATTTGCTGAAATCAGCTCAAGCCACCCCTCAGCATCAACACTAACAACAAGCTCGGAAAGCTCGCTCAATTTAAAAGTAGACCACTTCGACTTCAGCGTATCGGACAAAAACTGACGCCCCTGCCCCTCAACCGATCCTGGCAACATTGTGAACTCCACAACATCGCCCCGCCCAAACGACGCCTCGACCTCAATCTCAAACGGATTCTCCTCAGATATCGCCACCCCTTTAATCTCAACCTCAACACTATCCCCTCGAGTGAGCTTCATAAGGTTTGGCTTTAAAAACGTAACAGGCCTTGAAAACTCAAACTTAGCAGTCGACCCAGATACCTGCTTCCCTTCAGGTCCTTTAACAAATTTGAAATCAACAAGGTCAATAGGCTCTTCATCAGCAACAACTAACGTGTCCGCAGATTTCCAAATGATAGTGCTTGGATCAACATCAATAGGATGCCCCCAAATCCATAGATCTGTTCCTGAATTGTGCTTTTCTAAACCAGGTGCTTCTATTTCATCAATACTCCCAAGTTCCCCACTCAGTTCCATTTTTATCAACCCCAAACTATCTCTTGAAGCCCCTACAAAATACTTTACATCGATGTCATGTGTCTTTTGCATCAACAAATCATTTTCCAAAGTATCATTCTTAGTCAGAACTATCTTATTTGGACAAAGAGCTAGCGCCTCTCCATCAGTCCAAACATAATTTCTATCAACGTCATCTATCGACAGCAGTCTGTATTCACCCTCCGGCATATAGCTTACTTTAAACGCTCCATCATCATCAGTCGATGTTACAAATTGAGGTAAAGACCCCGTCAAAATAGAATCTACAGGCACATCCCAATCATACACAAACACCCTTTTCCCTTTTTGCTTTTCATTTGAAAACACATCTACAACAGAACCTGAAATACTTAACGTATCCATTTGTGCACCAGTAGAAAATGCATGCATCAATTCGCTCGCAGCATTGCCCTCGTTTAGATCAACGATCGCATCTCCAAATTGAAATATATAGGTCTTATCCTTTTGTAATTCTTCAGACCAAAAAAAGTATACGGTCTGTCCCTTCATCACCCATTCGACAGGTTTTTGGAGTGGGGGTGACACGAGAAGTTGAGCACTTAGTTGGCGAACATTTACATACTCGTCGAATTCGAATGATACCATCCCCCCGGGTGTGGTTGGGATGTTGGTTTGGCCTAAAGAAGGAGTAGCACTCAATACTTGGGGTGGAGTAACATCCTTTTCTCCTCCCGTTGGCAAACCCACCTGTGCGCATGAAAATGCAAGTAACACAATCGCAATAAGAACAATTAATCTACCCATCGCTCCTCCAATTTTTTGACTATGTTTTCTAAAATTCTTTGCTGATCGCTAGAAAAATCATCGTATTCAATACTGTCAATATCTAAAACAGCAACTACCCTACCAGATTTTCTGACAGGAATAACTATCTCTGAATTACTCAGTGAAGAACAAGCTACGTGACCTTCAAACTCGTGTACATTAGGTATGACAACTGTAGAGTTCGTCTCCCAAGATTTTGCACAAACACCTTTCCCTCTCTTCAGTCTAGTACAAGCAACTGGACCTTGAAATGGCCCTAGTACTAACTCGTCACGAAGAGCATCAACAATATAAAACCCTATCCAATGCCAATTAGTTTCAGTCATCAGATGAGCGCTGATGTTTGCCATATTTGCCACATTGTTAGATTCCGAAGAAATCAATGAATCGACTTGGGCTATGGTATTTGATGTTAGAGGCATGGTCGCCAAAGATAGATTTTATAACTAGGCTAACGCAAGAACTGCAGCACCAAGTACAATCCTGCCATTTTCTTCTAATATTTTCCTACAAGTCCTAAGTGTAGCACCCGTTGTAAGGACATCATCAATCAAAACAACTGGTGTTTCAGTTTCAGAGTAACCTGGGTTGAAATAGAAAACCTCTTCAACATCTTTCGATCTCTCTCTTCTGTCTGATCCCGTAAGGGATTTTTTGTGAATATCTCTTTTAAGAGACCAACAATCCAACTCCACATTCCAAACTTCCCCCATGCCCCTTGCTAACAATTCAGCTTGATTATATCCCCTTCTAAATTTTCTTTTCCAGTGTAGAGGTATTGGAATTAACACAACATCGTCATGAGGTAGAGGATGATGATTTGCAACCCACTTCCCCAGATCTTTCAGCATTTTAGGTCTTCCTGAATACTTACACTTATAAATTAAATCTAAGGTGGTGCCTTCTTTCATCCTGAAACCCGCCTTAGTCCAAACAGAGTTAAACCTCTCCAATATTAATACCCTGCTTACATTGTTTGATTCGAATAAAAACCAATCCAAAGTGCATTTATCACAATATTCATATACCCCACCATTCAAACCTAAAGGCTCTAAACATGTAATACATGTTCTCGGAACTACAGCCTCTAGCACCAACTCTCCCAAAAATTTTATCACAGCGCTAATCTTGCACTAATCATCTATAATTGAAATCTAAATTCACCTGTGAACACCTTAGGTTTGTAGAGTGAAATTTGGAAAGGTCGATAGAGCTGAACTTAAAGGGATGGATTGGGCTTTGCCTCAGTCACATTTTAAAATTGAGGAGCATTTCTCTAAACCCAAAATTTCTGTAGGCGGCACAATGTGGACGATTAGGCCATGGCGTGGATCCGTTTATCCCCAAAAGGATCCCATGAGAACTTGGCCTGCTCATTATGGAAAGCAGTTTGGAAATATAGAATTCAATGCTACACATTACAGAATTTACTCGCCTGATAAAATGGCATCATGGGCAGATTTAATGCCTGAGGATTTTGAGTTTTGCCCTAAGTTCCCAGCTATAATTTCACATTATAGAAGATTCAATAATTGTGATGGTCCAACTGATGATTTCATTGAGGGCATGCTTGCGCTAGGAAAAAAACTAGGCCCCGCTTTTCTGCAGCTCCCTCCACAATATTCGTCAAATCACGCTGAGAAATTATTTAGATATCTAGATGCTTGGCCAAGAGATTTAAAGATGGCTATTGAATTTAGACATCCAAGTTGGTTCAATAAGGAAAGTGATTGGATTTGGGATGAGTTAGCCAAACTTGGAATAGGATCAGTCATAAGCGACACAGCAGGCAGGCGTGATGCACTACATATGAAAGTAACAGCTCCTTTTGTTATAGTAAGATTTGGTGGTTATGATGGTCACGATTCTGATTCAATAAGACTTAAAAATTGGGCGAGCTGGTTGAGCGAAACCAATAAAGTAGAATCATTTTATTTCCTTGTACACCAAACCAATAGTGTACACACACCTTATACCTGCATCGAATTCGCAGATCTATGTGAGAGTGTGTTAGATGTTAAAGTAAAGGCCCCTAACCTTTATTTGCCGTGACACTTCTTGTACTTCTTTCCTGAACCACAAGGACAAGGTGAATTAGGCTGAATCTTCTTTTCAGTTCTAATAGGCTGAACTTTTTGTGGTCTCGCTGGCCTTCTACCAGGAGCAAGTCCACCTCTAGCAGGTCTTCTCATATTCTGTTGAGCCAAATTCTCAACACCCGCTTTTGATGTCGTACCCTGTGGTGCCTTTTCCACCCTACGTGCTTGGCTTATCTTTTGCTCGTTGGGGTTAGTTGGAATAGTGCACTTCATTAAGAAGGAAGCAACTTCAGCATTGACCTTACTTACCATCTTCTTAAATAGTTCGTAAGATTCAAACTTATATATAAGGAGTGGATCCTTTTGTTCATGACGGGCGTGCTGAACGTTTGAACGCAAGTCATCCATTGATCTTAAGTGCTCCTTCCAATGCTGATCAATTACTGCAAGTACGACTTGTTTTTCAAGAGACTTCATGACACTCTTTGCCTCAGTCGCAACACTTTCTTCAATATCTGTGCTAACCTGAATAGTCTTTCTACCATCAGTAAAAGGAACTAATATGCTCTTAAAGTCATTTGACTCATCGTCAAATACTCTTTTAATTACAGGGTGAGCTCTTGTAGCTAGCTCATCCAATTTAGCTCTGTAATTCTCTTCAGCTTTTGAGTAAATCTCATAAATAAGATTGTCCGCTTTAGCAGATAAGAATTGCTCTTCTGAAACAGGAGAATCAATACCCATTTGAGCTAGCATTCCCAACTTGAAGTTTTCGAAATCCTTGTGCTCATGGTTTATGTCTACATTCATCTCTACAAGCTCAAAGAACATGTTAGCAATGTCTGTTCTGATTCTATCTCCATGAAGAGCGTGACGACGCTTTTTGTAAATCACCTCACGTTGAGCATTCATTACATCGTCGTATTCTAAAAGTCTTTTACGAACCCCAAAGTTGTTTTCCTCAACCTTAGTTTGGGCTCTTTCAATAGATCTAGAAATCATTTTATGTTGGATCACTTCCCCCTCTTGATGCCCCATCTTATCCATCATTTTGGCAACTCTATCCGACCCAAACAGTCTCATCAAATCGTCCTCTAATGAAGCGTAGAATTGAGAAGATCCCGGATCACCCTGACGACCTGAACGACCTCTTAACTGTCTGTCAACTCGACGAGAGTCGTGACGCTCAGTACCAATAATAGCAAGACCCCCTGCATCCTTAACTTCATTGCTTAGCTTAATATCAGTACCACGACCTGCCATATTTGTGGCGATCGTTATGGTTCCTGGTTCTCCTGCTTTTGTTACAACCTCCGCTTCCTGTTGGTGACGCTTTGCGTTTAGTACTTGGTGACTAAGCCCCCTCATATCCAACATTCTTGAAAGTAGCTCACTCACCTCTACCGTAGTCGTTCCAACTAATACTGGTCTTCCCTCCTTGCTTAATGCTTCAACGTCTTCAATAACTGCGTTGTACTTTTCTCTCTTTGTCTTATAAACTAAATCGTCTTTATCCTTCCTGGCTATTGGTCTATTCGTGGGGATAACCTTTACATCTAAATTGTAAATATCCCAAAACTCACCTGCCTCCGTTTCAGCAGTACCAGTCATACCACTTAATTTGTGGTACATCCTGAAATAATTCTGAAGAGTTACAGTCGCATAGGTTTGAGTAGCTGCCTCAATCTTAACATTTTCCTTTGCTTCAATAGCTTGGTGAAGACCATCACTGTATCGTCGACCGTCCATAATACGACCCGTCTGCTCGTCAACAATTTTTACCTTATTGTCCATTATCACATACTCGACATCCTTCTCAAAAAGAGTATACGCTTTAAGAAGCTGATTCATCGAGTGAATTCTCGCAGACTTAACTCCGTAGTCCCTCATGATCTCTTGCTTCTTAGCAAGTTTTTCATCATCAGTTCCTTCAGAACTATCTACAGTAACTAATTCAGTAGCTAGATCTGGCATTGTAAAAAACGCATCATCTTCCATTCCCTCAGTAAGGAAGGCTATACCCTTTTCACTTAATTCTATTTGATTGTTCTTCTCGTCAATCACGAAATACAATTCAGCATCTGCCTTATGCATCTCTCTCTGATTGTCAGCCAAGTAATATCCCTCAACTCCTAAAAGAGTTTGCTTCATCCCGTCGTTGCTTAAGAACTTAATCAACGGTTTGGACTTAGGTAATCCTCTAAAAGCTCTGTAAAGTGCTAAACCTGAATCCTCTCTTTCTTGTTTTGAAATCCCATCATCCAATAGTTTTCTAGCCTCTGACAGAAAACCCTGAACAGCTTTTTGTTGAACTTGAATAAGCTTCACTACCATAGGCTTCAGTGAATCAAATTCCTGTTCATCTCCTTTAGGTGTTGGTCCACTTATAATAAGAGGTGTTCTAGCTTCATCAATCAAAACTGAATCCACCTCATCGACAATTGCATAGTGATGACGACGCTGTACTAGGCTGCTTGGCCTTTGAGCCATATTATCTCTCAGGTAATCAAAACCAAACTCATTGTTTGTACCAAATGTGATGTCGCACTTATATGCTTCTCGTCTAGATTCACTATTTGGTTGATGCTTGTCTATACAATCCACCGTTAATCCGTGAAACTCATATATAGGTCCCATCCATTCCGCATCACGTCGCGCTAGGTAATCGTTTACTGTTACAACGTGGACACCTCTTCCTGTTAAAGCATTCAGAAATACCGGTAAAGTTGCAACAAGGGTTTTACCCTCACCAGTTTGCATCTCTGCAACACTACCTCTATGAAGAGCAACACCTCCAACAAGCTGCACGTCGTAGTGTACCATTTCCCACTTCACTTCTGATCCTGCAGCAGTCCAAGTTTTAGCCCAATATGCTTTATCGCCTTCTATTCTAACAACATCTCTTTCAGCTGCGATATCTCTATCGTATTGTTGAGCAGTTACCTCAACATCTTCATCAGCAGAAAATCTTTTTGCGGTTTCTTTTACAAGAGCAAAAGCCTCTGGCATGATGTCGTTTAATACAACTTCTAGCTCTTCATTAATTGTAAGTTCTAGTTTGTCAATTTTGTCAAAGACTGCCTCTTTGGCATCAAGATCTGCCTCTGACATCGTAGCCGCCTTAGCTCTTAACTCATCAATTTCATTTTGATATGACTCTACGTGCTTGTTGATCCTCTCTTTCAACTCCGCACTTTTCTCCCTCAACTGATCAGCACTTAGTGACTCAAGATTTTTCTCTTCCACTAGCACCGCATCAACTACAGGCTGAATTTCTTTTATGTCCGAAGAGGATTTGTCCCCTAGAAAAATTTTTAAAAGGCCTTTAAGCATGGTCGCAAAAATACGTCTTTCTCCTCTGTAAATATCGTGCCAACTAGAAAGTAGTGACAAAGCTGTCAGTATTTCATGTCAAAATAAAAGTCAAGTAATTTATCGTTTGTGTTAACTTGATTTTCAGAGCGTTAGGATAGTTGTCAAGATAGATTGTTAAAAACTACCGGTCTAAGTGCAACTTTTTTTGTTGCTATAGTGGAGGTCATAAACTTTCTTTGATACGTTGATTGGTTTCGACCCCATTTTGCAAACCACAGCCACCCAAAATTTTCTTTAACCACCCCATAAAGTCATTGAGACATGCAACAACCATCTTCAAAAGTTAACGACGCTGAAAACAAAGAGGCCATAGTAGAAGAAGTAAATATGGCGCAACAAACTTCTATTGAAGAGGTGCTTCCTGAGAATACGGAAGTAATGGAGCCTATTCTTGTTGAAAACCCAAACCGTTTTGTTCTATTCCCAATTGAGCACGATGATATTTGGGCTGAATACAAAAAGCAAGAGGCGAGCATTTGGACTGCTGAGGAAATTGACCTCTCGTCTGACATCGTCGATTGGAATGAAAAACTAAACGATGACGAGAGATTCTTTATTAAAAACGTTTTAGCGTTTTTTGCCGCATCAGACGGAATCGTAAATGAAAATCTTGCTGAGAACTTTGTCAAGGAAGTTCAATACACTGAGGCAAAATTCTTCTATGGTTTCCAGATTATGATGGAGAACATCCACTCAGAAACATACTCTCTTCTTATAGATACTTACATTAAAGATTCTGAAGAAAAGGATCACTTATTAAACGCAATTGAAACTGTTCCATTTGTAAAGAAGAAAGCTGACTGGGCACTTCGTTGGATTGAGAATGGATCATTTGCTGAACGACTAATTGCATTTGCAGCAGTTGAAGGAATTTTCTTTAGCGGTAGTTTCTGTTCGATTTTCTGGTTGAAGAAACGCGGTCTTATGCCGGGGTTGACTTTCTCTAATGAACTTATCTCTCGTGATGAGGGTATGCACTGTGATTTTGCCTGCCTTCTATATAATAAGCACTTAATCAATAAGCTGCCTAAGAAAACAGTTGAAACAGTAATCACTGAGGCTGTTGAAATGGAGAAAGATTTTGTTACTCACGCTCTTCCTGTTCGATTAATTGGAATGAACGCTGAATTAATGCAACAATACATTGAGTTCGTAGCAGACAGATTGCTAGTTGAACTTGGAAATGAAAAAGTATACAACACGTCGAATCCATTCGACTTTATGGACATGATCTCACTACAGGGCAAAACTAACTTCTTCGAAAAGAGAGTTGGAGATTACCAGAAAGCTGGGGTTATGAACCATGGCAATGAAGCTGATAAAGGATTCAGCCTTGACGCCGACTTCTAAACCTGAACCCACAAGAGATTTGCCATGCACGTAATTAAAAGAGACGGAAGAAGAGAATTAGTTCAATTCGACAAAATCACTGCACGTATTAAAAAGATGTGCTACAGCCTTCACGAAAATGTAGATCCTGTTCGCATTGCCATGAAAGTTATCGAAGGCGTATACGATGGGGTTACTACTACAGAATTAGACAATCTTGCGGCTGAAGTTGCCGCTACCAATGCTGTAAGTCACCCTGACTATGCACACCTAGCAAGTCGTATAGCTGTAAGTAACCTTCATAAATCGACTAAGAAGTCATTTGCAGAAACTATGAGTGATCTCTACAATTACGTAGATCCTAAAACAGGAGATCCTGCTAGTCTACTAGCTGAAGATGTTCACGAGATAATTCAAGCAAATGCTGAATTCCTAGATTCTCAAATCATTTACGATAGAGATTTTAGTTACGATTATTTTGGATTTAAGACCCTTGAGCGCTCATACTTAATGAAGCTTAACGGCAATATAGCTGAACGCCCACAACATATGCTTATGAGAGTGTCTGTGGGTATTCACAAAGACGACTTGGAGTCAGTTGTAAGTACTTACAACATGCTGAGTGAGGGTTGGTTCACTCATGCAACTCCAACCCTATTTAATTCTGGCACACCTAAGCCACAGATGTCATCTTGTTTCCTTCTTACTATGAAAGAAGATAGCATTTCAGGCATCTATGACACGCTAAAGCAATGTGCTAAGATTTCTCAAAGTGCTGGAGGTATCGGTTTAGCTATGCATGACATTCGTGCTACTGGATCTTACATCAAAGGCACAAATGGAACTTCTAATGGAATCGTTCCAATGTTGAGAGTGTTTAATGACACTGCTCGTTATGTAGATCAAGGTGGTGGCCGCCGAAAGGGTTCTTTTGCAATGTACATCGAACCATGGCACGCTGACATTTTTGACTTCCTCGACATGAGAAAGAACCACGGTAAAGAAGAGCAACGTGCAAGAGATTTATTCTACGCGCTTTGGATTCCAGATCTGTTTATGAAGCGTGTTGAAGAAGATGGTGAATGGACTTTGATGTGTCCAAACGAGTGCCCTGGATTACCTGACACTCACTCTAAAGAATTCGACAAGCTTTACCTTAAATACGAGGCTGAAGGAAAAGGAAGAAAGACTATTAAAGCTCAGGAGCTCTGGTTTAAAATCCTTGAATCTCAAATTGAAACAGGTACTCCATATATGTTGTATAAAGATGCGGCAAATGCTAAATCTAACCAGCAGAATCTTGGAACTATCCGTTCTTCAAATCTATGTACTGAGATTATAGAATACACTTCTCCTGATGAAGTTGCTGTTTGTAACCTAGCGTCAATCGCTGTTCCTAAATTCGTTAAAGAGGATGGAACATTTGATCACGACAAGTTATTTGAAATCTCATACCAGGTAACCAAAAACCTTAACAAGATCATAGATCGCAACTACTATCCAGTAGTTGAAGCTCGAACTTCAAACTTCCGTCACCGTCCAATTGGAATTGGTGTACAAGGCCTTGCAGATGCATTCATCTTAATGCGTTATCCATTCGATTCTGATGAAGCAAAAGCGTTAAACAGAGAAGTGTTTGAAACGATCTACTACGCAGCATGCACAGCCTCAAAAGATCTTGCAAAGGAAGAAGGGGCGTATGAAACGTTCAAAGGATCTCCTGCGTCAAAGGGTAAGCTTCAATTTGACCTTTGGGGTGTGACTCCAACTGAAAGATGGGAGTGGGATGTCCTTAAGAGTGAAATCAAGAAGCACGGTATGCGTAACTCGCTACTTATGGCTCCTATGCCTACTGCATCTACAGCTCAAATTCTCGGTAATAACGAGTGCTTCGAGCCTTACACTTCAAACATCTATACTCGTCGTGTTCTTTCAGGAGAATTCATTGTTGTAAACAAGCACCTTCTTCGCGACTTGACTAAGCTTGGTCTTTGGGATGAGGATATGAAGAATCGTCTTATTGCTGCAAACGGATCTATCCAAAACATCAAAGAGATTCCTGATAATCTCAAGTTACTTTACCGTACTGCTTGGGAGATTTCTCAACGCTCTATCCTCGATATGGCGGCTGATCGTGGAGCATACATTTGTCAGTCACAATCGCTTAACGTGTTCATGGAAAACGTGAACAACGCTAAACTAACTTCTATGCACTTCCACGCATGGAAACTAGGATTGAAAACTGGTATGTACTACTTAAGAACTAAAGCAGCTGCTGATGCGATTAAGTTTACGATCGACAAAAAGTACAAGGACGAAATCAAAGAAGGCGAAACTGTTGAGCTTACTCACGAAGAGCAGGTTGCAATGTGCAGCATTGAAAACGGCTCCGACTGTGAGATGTGCAGTGGGTAACCTAATTCGTTTTTCGACACACTGTAATCCTACACATTCAATTGCCTCCCAAAGGGAGCGCAAGATAAATGTGTAGCGATACCCAAGAATCACCCTCGACGTCGTCGAGGGTTTTTCTGCTCTAAACTTTGCTAGCTAACAGCACTCGCAAATCAACGAGTATCAATCCAAACGCTAATAAGATATGAGCAGGCTGTACAAGCGCTGGCATTCCTAGGGTTGAGAAGAGGAACCCCGTGAGGGTTTGGGCTAAAAGAATGCCTATAGTAATCCAGGCAAAAGATTTTATTACTTCAAACTTAGTAGCAGGAATCGCCCAAGCTAAGTGAAGCAGCAAAAGAGGCCAAACCGCTGATCTGTGAATCTTCCACCAAGTTGGTAGTGAGTCCAAAATTTCAGATCGAGCTACTCCATGTTCGAGCAAAATATCAACCTGTTCGCGAACCTGGGTGCCAAGAACAAGCTGGAGGAAAGCGAAAGTAAAAGATGCGATAATTAGCCAACGTGTTGATTTTGAGATATACACCCGTCTACCATTAAGATGCTGCATCATCCCAACTAAGAACCCAAGAATTGCAAGCGCACAAACTGCGTGAATTGTAACCGAGAAAGGAATTAGGTTTCCATCAACTACTAATTTGCCAAGCCATGAAACGAATAAAACTGAAATCAAAGTTCCAGAAGCCAGTGAAATTGGAACAACCTTTTTTGAGGTAAGTGCAAGACTGAAAAGAAGAAGAATAGGAATGCCTGATAAAGCACCAAGCAATCTATTTATATACTCTACCCAAGTGTGGAAGGCATTGAATTCTGCGTAATCGTGTTTGGGATACGGCACCCATAAATCTGTCGGTTCAAAATCAACTCCTGTACTTACATGAGCTGATGTAGCTTGCCAAAGAGTGTCATTTTCGATCACCATTTGGCCTTCGTCGTATTCTGAATCTGTGGACCATCTTATTTGGTCTTCAGAAGTTGGAGGAATTAGTAACCCAAAACATTTGGGCCAATCAGGACATCCCATTCCGGACCCTGTCATTCGGACTACAGACCCTGCTAGTACGACTAGAAAAACTAAAGTGAATGCTATGTAAGTAGTTTCTCTCACTTCAGGATATCTTCCTTGTAATATGTAGTTTCAACTTTTATAACATCGTAAAGTTTGCCATCAGCTATCATGTTCACGCAGTTGTAAATATTGGCCTCTGTGTTTCCTTTAGGATCGTATTCTACGATTGCGAAATTCGTATCCCTTTCCTTATCAAAATCAATTATTACGCTTGAAACTGCTTCTTGTTCGAGAAGCTCCTTCTTGATTTTTGATGCACAACCAACTTCACACATCATCCCTTCAATTTCTAGCTTGAGAGTTCTTCTGGTTTCAGGGCCTTTTTTATGAACTTCTGAAAAAAGC
>MDTD01111162.1_pt1 | contig 15476 bp, 13 predicted proteins | sample 811221 | NCBI WGS metagenome assembly MDTD01 (sample SAMN05326646, study PRJNA326480) | marine metagenome | isolation source: seawater | place: Pacific Ocean: South West | collected 2011
CACCGTGTTTTAATATCGTCGCTGCGACTTTACTCATTAGGCCCGTTTTATCCAGTCCAGCGCCGATGATCATAACAGCAATGATTGACAAAACCGCATTAGAAGAAAAGCCCGAAAAAATATCTGAAGGATCAGGAAAAAGATTAATGTTTGGAAATTGGTTAAGGATACCGAGGACTAACATCACCACAATTGCTGTAAAATCAATTCTAAACAGTTCCGTGACAAACAAAAAAATTGTCACGCCTAGTACGGCCAAAATTAGTATAATTTCAAAATTTAATTCTATTGGCATCAAGTTCACCGCTCCAATAAAGTGATGCAACTTCATACTTCAAATTACAAGCGATGATTTCAATAACGGTCAATAGGCTTTTAAATAAATTGAAATTACCGCAAGATTAATTGCAGGTGGTAGAGAAATAGATTTTGTCTTAAGCCAATACTTATTGTCTTGCGACAAATATAAATAGTGGTAAGTTATTGAGTAAAGATAATAAATTGGTGATACTTTTATTTAAAATTTGGAAGACATAGTTATTGAAAAAATATGATGCAATAATCATTGGCGCTGGTGTTTGCGGAATTTATCAAGCTTACAAACTCTCACAAATGAAAATGAATTTTCTTTTGTTAGAGCAAGGAAGTGATTTGGGTGGAACATGGTTTTGGAATAGATACCCAGGCTGTCGTTTTGATTCAGAAAGTGAAACTTACGGTTATTCTTTTTCGAAGGAGTTATTAGAAGAGTGGGATTGGAAAGAGCACTATGCGCCAAGAGAAGAAACAGAGTCATATCTCAATTTCGTTGCATCAAAATTTAACTTAAGAAAATTTATGCGCTTTAATAGTGAGCTATCATCAGCCATCTGGCAGGAAAAAGATAAATGCTGGAAAATAAGAACAAAAGACGGTTCTATATTTCTTACTAGATACCTTCTTACTGCAATTGGTTTGCTATCATGCCCAACGCCGCCAAAGTTTAAAGGATTGCAAAACTTTAAAGGGACTTCATTCCATACCTACAATGCTCCTGAGAAACAAATAAATTATTCTGGCAAACGGGTTGCAGTAGTGGGAACTGGTGCTACTGGTGTGCAAGTTATATGTGCAATTGCAAAAGACGTAAAAAATCTTGTTATTTTCCAAAGAAGGCCCAATTGGTGTGCTCCATTACATAACTCAATCATTTCAAAGTCTAAAATGGCAAATATTAAAAAGAATTATGACGCAATATTTGAGAAATGTAGGAATACTCCAAGCGGGTTTTATCACAACTTTGATCCCAGAAAGACTTTTGAAGTAAGCGAAAAAAAACGGGAACAATTTTGGGAGAAACTGTATGCATCGCCAGGGTTTGGCATTTGGCTGGGTAATTTTAAAGACACTTTATCTGATGAAAAAGCCAATTTAGAATTTTCAAATTTTGTTGCTAAAAAGATTAGACAGCGGGTGAAATCACCAGAAACCGCCGAATTATTGATACCAAAAGATCACGGCTTTGGCACGCGGCGGGTTCCCATGGAAAACGGTTATTATGAAGTATTTAATCAGAATAATGTTCAGTTAATAAACTTAGAGGAGAACCCGATAGTTGAAGTGACGAAGACTGGCATCTTAACTAAAAAAGAAGAATATAATTTTGATATAATTATCTACGCAACAGGCTTCGACGCAGTCACTGGTTCTTTTGATAGGATCGAATTTATTGGAAAAGATGGTGTAAGCCTCAGAGAGAAATGGGAGAACGGACCTAGAACTGTTTATGGCTTAGCAGTTCCTAAATTTCCAAACCTGCTTACGCTTGCAGGACCTCAAAGTGGCTCAGTAGCGACTAATTTTCCTAGAGGAATAGAGGAAGCGGTGAATTGGTCTACTGACTTTTTGATGTTTTTAGAAAAAAATAAAATAAGTTATTTTGATGCTAAAATTGAAGCAGAAGAGCTTTGGAATGACCACGTTACTGAGATGTCAGAAAAAATATTGTTTGCCAAAGAAAAGTCATGGTTTACCGGGTACAACGTAAATGTTGATAAAAAGTATAAAGGTAAATGTTTAATTTATGCTGGTGGCCAAATAAGGTTTAGAGAATTTATTACAAACGAGAAAACTCAAAAATATCCGAGTTTTGACAAATTCACCACTGATCAAGATTTTCTTGAGCATTCGGGAGAAGTAACTGCAACCATATAAAGGAGGAATAATTTACTACTTCGTAAAATATATTTTATAACTGCAGCGCAAGTTTTCCTTGCGATGTTTTACCTTAAGGGAGGAAAAAATGAAATTTATTAACAAGAACAGAATAATTGAAATCTTCAAATCAACCTTTCTGGCTTCTTTAAGCTTCTGCATGGTTTTATTTAGTGTGAATGGTGCCGCAGCTTTCCAAAACGATGGAACCATAAAAGTAGGTATGATTGAAACGTTAACTGGAGGCGCTGCACCTTATGGTGTCGCCGGAGCAAGAGGTACAATATTGGCATTCGAGGAGTTAAATGCAAACGGTGGTATAGAAATTAACGGGAAAAAAGTTAAAATCTCTGTTATTGGAGATAGCGAGCTAGGTTCGGACGGCGGTCTAGACCCTGCCTTGGCTATAGCTACATTAAAAAAACTTGCACTGGACGAAAATGTTCTGATGGTAAAAGGCCCAACCACCTCTACAAATTCCGAGGCTGTGTTTAACTATATCAATGAATTATCAGGGCAAGGCAACGGATTAGTTGTTCACTCTTCTTCCGCCGGCGCTCCTGGTCTCGGAGAAATTAGCAAGTGGGGTTTTCGTAATTCATTTGCAGAATCTTACGCTTTAAGCAATTTAGTTTCTACCATGGTTAATAATACCAATGCAAAAACTGCTGCTATTTATCATTTGACCGATAATCCCTATTTTCCAGCTATGGCCGACCTAATGACCACCGAGTTAAAAAAACTTGGCGTTGATGTTGCAGCAGTAACAACTGGACTATCAAAAGATGCAGAGTTTTCTCGTCAAGTGAATGAAATCAAGGCGTCAAACCCAGACCTTGTTTATATTTCCGCGGACAACCTTCGAGGCATAGGTTTCATGAAAGAGGCCTTTCGCCGTCGCTTACAACCATCCGTTTTTATTGGGGGAATTTCTCAACTTGTGCCTGATACAATCAAATCTGGCGGTGATGCTGTCGAAGGGATGGTTATGATCGGTTCGTATGACGATAAAGGTGCTGGAATAAATAAACTTCGCGAAAAATTCAAAGCACGATGGGGTGAGGATATTAATTTGTTTTCAGTTAATGGTTATGAAGCCGGACAACTTATAATTGAAGCGCTGAAAAAGGCTGGCATTGAGAATACAGAAGCCTCTCTGCAGAGTGATCGTGAAAAACTTCGTGCTGCCTACGAGCAAGTTTCCGTAGATAGTGTAAGTGGATATTCAGTTGGATTTAACGCTGTTCATGACACACCTAAAGCCGGTGTTATACTTACAATACGCGATGGAGCATTTCAGGCTTGGCAACCAAACTAATGAGTGATTATCAAATATTGGTAAGGTTATGACTTGTTAGTCTTAGAGTACGCCATAAGTGGGCTTTTATTTGGAGCTACCTACTCTTTAGTAGCAATTGGCTTTACTCTAATATTTGGTGTGCTTAATCGGTTCAATATCGCTCATGGAGCAACTTTGATGGTGGCGGCTTTTTCTGGTGCCACCATTTCTATTTTGTTTGGTGGCAAGGAGAGCTATCAAATATTGTTATTAAGTTTTTTTTGCAGTTGTTTGGTTGGGGCAATTGTCGGTTTGGTGGTGAGGCAAATAGCGTTTGCTCCTCTTAAAGGCGGATCCGAACTATCGCCGTTTGTCACAAGCGCTGCCATGGCATTAATCTTAGAAGAAACTTTTGTACATTTAACACAGACGATACCAATTTTCTCAATGGAAGTAACAGAGTTCCCTAATCCCCTTGAAAACATTGTTTACTTTGTTGGAGATCTTTATATCCGGGGGGTTTATCTGATAATATTTATAGTAGCCTTGATTATTATGGCCACTCTTCATTGGTGGCTTAAATATACTAAAAGTGGCATGGCCATAAGATCCGTAGAAGAAAATCCTACTGCAGCCTGGTTAATGGGAATAAATGGAGGCAGAATTGAAATAGCAGTTTTTGCCATAGCTTCGGGTATCGCTGGCGCAGCGGGATGCTTAATTAGTGTTGCATACGGCACAGTGACCCCATTTTTAGGGTCAAATCTATTACTGGTAAGCTTTGTGGTATTAGTGCTCGCAGGTATAGGTAGCGTCAGAGGCGCAATGATTTGCGGGCTTTTTGTAGGAATTATTGAGACTGTAACTGCTGGAGTAATCTCTGCCCAAACGAAAGAAGCAGTACTTTTTATAATATTATTTTTGGTACTACTAGTAAAACCTGAAGGAATTTTCGCAACACAGGCTGCAGAGAGAGACTAATAAATGGCCTATTTTACTGCTATATCCGAAATCTTAGGGCTAAACGTTATTCTTGCACTGAGCGTATTTGCAACCCTCATGGTAGGACAGTTTTCGTTGGCACAAGTTGGCTTTTGGTCAATAGGAGCCTTCGTTACTGCAATATTAACTACCATGCACGGAATACCAATTTATTATGCATTACTGGTTTCTGGTGGGATTTGCGCTTTTGTTGGAGTCTGCCTTGGTTATCCATGTTTACGTATCAAAGGAATTTATCTTACGTTAGCAACAGTCGCTTTTGCTGAGGTAGTCAGAGTTTTCTTTAATAATTTAAATTATCAGGTCGAATTAGATGGTAAATTGGTTGGCCCGGCCGGTGCTGTGGGTTTTAGAGGTGTCAAGGTACTTGCGGCATGGCCAGAAATTTTTATCGTTTTGTCAATAATAATTCTAATTTTCGTGATAATTGGGTCTTCTCGCTTCGGATTATCGGTAAATGCAGTACGCGAAGATGAAGTAGCAGCAGCAGCACTCGGGATTAATGTTACAAAAGTAAAAGTTTCAATGTTTATGTTTGGAGCCGCCATCGCAGGCGTAGGTGGAGGTCTCTATGCTTCTTTTTCTTCTTTCGTTTTAGCAGAAAACTTCAGTTTCCATCTGGCACTACTGTCAATTTTTTATGTGGCTGTCGGTGGAATGTACACATTTTACGGACCAATTATCGGCGCTGCTTTGTTAACTTTATTACCAGAACTATTTCGTTTTGCTTCAGATTTTAGAATGATCCTATATGGTGTGGTGGTGATAGTGGTTGTAATAGTATTTCCCAGAGGAATTGTTGATGACATCATTTACAGAATAGAGATTAAAAAAAACCGGAAAAGAAAACAAAGCGACGACTCTCGAAAATTAGATAACCAAAACAGGGGTACAGACTAGTGCTTCTTATAAACGACTTAAGTAAATCGTTTGGTGGGATTGCTGCCCTTAAAAACTTAGATTTAGAAGTTAATACGGGTGAAGTCGTTGGCTTAATTGGACCAAATGGCTCAGGGAAAACTACAACCATAAACTTGGTTACAGGCATTTACTCTTCAGACGCGGGCTCCGTAATTTTAGACGGAAAACATATAACTAATAAGGCAGCTAATAAAATTACACGGGCCGGAATGGCAAGAACCTTCCAAAATTTGCGGATATTTGAACGGCTTACGGTAAAAGAAAATATCATGGTGGCGCAAAATATTTTTAACTCATCATTTTTCAAAAGTTTCAACGTTTTGCAAAAGATGGAGGAACAAGAACTTGTTAATGAAACAGACGACCTTTTAACAAAGTTTAATCTGATACTAGTAAAAAATAACAAGGCTGGCTCTCTTTCTTATGGAGAAAAAAAACGTCTTGAAATGGCTCGAGCACTCGCGATGCGGCCAAAAATTTTACTACTTGACGAGCCAGCCGCCGGAATGAGTCCCCCAGAATTAGAATGGCTTAAGGAAACAATCAACGATCTTCGCTCTTCTGGACTAGCAATTTTACTTATTGAACATCATATGAGATTAGTGATGGGCGTATGCGATAGAATTTGTGTTCTCAACTTTGGAAACAAAATAGCCGAGGGCACTCCTTCGTCAATTTCGAGGGATCCGGAAGTAATAACAGCGTATTTAGGTCGAGAGAACTCCGATGCTTGATATAAAAAATTTAGTAGCAGGCTATAATAATGTTCCAGTTCTGAAAAATTTAAATATTTCAGCAAATAGCGGAGAAATAACTGTTGTTATAGGGCCAAATGGTGCTGGGAAATCTACTCTTCTAAAAACTATTTCCGGGTTAATTCCAACCAGCCAAGGATCAATTATTTTTGACAGCAATGAAATTAGTAAAATGCCACCAGATGAAATAGTAAAGTTAGGTATTATTCACGTCCCAGAAGGAAGAATGATATTTAATCGCCTTACAGTTAGTGAAAATCTATTGATGGGAGCATTTCAGCAATCCAGTGCAAATAAGAAAAAAGAAGATTTTGACCGAGTACTTCACCTATTCCCAATACTTTCAAAACGCTTAAGTCAGCTTGGAGGGACACTTAGCGGTGGAGAGCAACAAATGTTAGCTATAGGAAGAGGACTAATGAGTTCTCCAAAACTTTTAATGCTGGACGAGCCTTCTTTAGGCATTGCGCCCATCATTGTAGAGCAAATATTTAATCTAATTGAAGAAATAAAAAAAGCAGGTGTAAGTATCTTAATGGTTGAGCAAAATGCTTCTAAGGCTTTAAAGACGGCTGATTTTGGATATGTGCTGGAGCTAGGGAATCTACGGACAAGTGGTCCTTCAAGTTCCTTACTAGAGGACAAAGATATTAAAAAATATTACCTGGGTGTATAAATAAAAGAGCTGTTCGATATTTTTTATTAAACAAATCGATTACCTGGTATTTTAAGCAAGAATCCTACATCGAGACTTTGCTATTTTATTAATGTTCTCAAAAAATGGTTTGTCATGCCCCACTTATGCCTCTGACAGAGCCTTCTTTCCAAAACCGCTCACGTACAGCTTTTCGCTGGATCTTTCCCACAGGTGTTCGAGGTAATGGTTCTTTTTGTATTATCACCCGCCCTGGGCGTTTATAAGAGCCTAGCTCCACCTTGCATACACTTATAACATCTTCAGAAGTTAATTGATGCTGGTCATTTACAACCACAACAGCAACTGGTTCCTCCCCCCACCTATCATGAGGAGCAGCTACCACTGCAACTTCACGAACACCTTCTAAATTACTAATCACGTTTTCAAGCTCTGCTGGCCAGATATTGAAACCACCAGAAATTATCATATCGTCCTTACGATCTGTTAAGTATACATAACCATTTTCGTCAATTTTACCAACATCACCAGATAGCACCCACCCATCTACTAATCGCTGTTTTGTTAACTCTGGCTCATTTAAAATTTCTGTTATTTGTCCTTCACACATTAATGCAATTTCACCAATTTCGCCAGGCGGCAATGGCCTGTTCTGTTCATCTCTTATCTCAATTCCCGAATATGGCATAATCTTACCAACAGCTAAAAGAGGTTCCGAACCAGGAACTTCAGAAAACCATTCTGCTGGGCCCATTCCAGCAACAGGGACCGACTCAGTTTGACCGTAAAGTTGATACAAGACATCACCAAAAAACTCCCTAGCTTTTAATGCAGTTGCAGGTCGTATGGGTGCACCTGAAACCATAATTCCGCGAAGCTTAGCAAATTCCTTTTTATTATCCTTCTCTGCAAACATATCACTAAGCATGGTAGGCACTGCGAAAGTGAAACCACCGTATTTGTCCAACAAGCTGGAGAATCTGGCCGGTTCAAATTTACGCACTAATATGTTACAACCCCCTGCGAGCCAAATAGGCATAAAAAGATAGCCGGAGCCATGCGAAATAGGTCCAACATGTATCCCATAATCCCCAGCTTCCATTCTTGGAAGAAAAAATGACCAGTCTCTACAGGTCCGCATCCACTGTTTATGAGAGAACTGCATGCCTTTGGATCTACCCGTTGTACCTCCAGAATGACGAATGAGGTGAGGATCATTTATACTTATCCGAGGAGACGGGTCTTTGTTTGGAAAGTCTGCTAGCCAGGCCTCATAATTTTTCCCTCTCACCAAAACATGCTCTAGGCCACTGATCGTATTACTGAAATCTTCCACTTCGTGAGCATATTCTTCTGCGACAACAACGGCTCGACAATCAGTATGAGAAATCATGTGCGAATGTGCGCTAGCCGAATTCCGGCGATATAAAGGCACACGTACAAAGTTGCCAATAGCACAAGCCAGAAAAAAATCACATGCCTCCAGACAATTGTCTTCCAGAACAGCGATTTTATCCCCTGCCTTTAAACCCATACCTAACAACGCATTTGCAAGTTGACAACCTCGGAGCCAGGCTTCTTCAAATGTTAGCTGCACCCCTTCCGCAACGACTGCGGGCCTAGTACGATTTGTTTCCATTGCACGGCGCAATGCAGATCTAACATCAAGCATCTTTACAATCCCTCAACAGGCAATTTTTAACTGAATAACAATATTATTTTATTGCCTGACGTCAATAGAGTTTGTAACAAGACGATTTTCAAATACTTTTTACTTTTCAAAACCATCTTTCTTGCCGGTTGCTATATCGGATCTCAATTTAGAGCTCCTTTTACAACAAATTGTAACAAAATTTAAGATTATTTTCTTTATAAATGTTCGGGCTCTTTCAATTTAAAAAATGAAGCAATAAAGAGCCTCTATGCAATAACACAAAACTTAATTTTTTGTTTACTAGTTTTTATTACATATAATTTTTTTCAATATTTATAAATTTTAACCAGCAAATTTATAAGAGGGCACACCCTTAGGACCTGGCCGGCAACGAAACACGTACCCAGCTTTTTCTTCGTGTGGCTTTCCATCTTTATGGCTCTTAAAATCTGCGGTCGTTATAAAAAGGTCTCGATAATCTTTACCGCCAAAAATACAACTGGTTACCCTTGAAACAGGCAGCCTTATTACTCCAACTAATTGCCCGTCGGAGCTATAATGCCTAACCTGACCTCCGTGAAAAAGTGCGACCCATACGTCACCAAATTCATCAACTGTCAATCCATCAGGCAGTCCATCTGCACGATCTATTTTTACGAACGTACGTCTGTTAGAAACTTCACCAGAAGCAAGATCATAATCAAACAAATTTATAATGCCTAATAACGTATCAACAAAGAACAGCTTTGTTTCATCCTTATTCCAAGCTATACCGTTTGAAACACGAAAGCCAGAAGCCATCTTTTTTACACTTTTATTTGGATCTATTCTGTAAAGGTTGCCAGCTCCTTGCTCAAACTTTTCTGAAAAACTTCCCGTCCAAAGTCGACCCAACGAGTCACATTTAGCATCATTCAATCTGTTATTTGGTTGATCTATTTCTATTTCAACAATTAGTGATTTCTTCCTATTTTTCAGAACTTCCTTCAAACCTTTAGTGGCAGTGAATACTAGCCTTTCATCGAGTGCTGGTATAGCTGCGCCTATGGGCTCATCTACAAATAAAGAATTTATGTCGCCAGTTTTATAATTGAATCGGTGTATGGCCCCTCTATACCCATCAACAAAAATCAAATTACCAGAAAATTCATCCCAGAAAGGGCCCTCAGCAAGATCATGATTTATGGCGATTGCTACTTCTAATTTTTCTGAGTAATCGTTCATTTAGTCATCAATGCCTATACGAGTTCAATTTTATCTATTAGATTTTTGTTCAGATCCGGCCAGCCAATAATCATGACGCATCAATTAATTCAGGCAAAGGGAAACATACGCCTTGATTTTTATTAATAGGTAATACAACGGAAGCGTCTCCATCCGCAGATAAAAGCCCATTTTGATTTACCGCTTTCAAGTCTACCTTTATAAGGCCATAGCCCTTTACTATATCTTTTTCAACTACAGTTCCCGTCCACCAAATTGTATCACCAACTAGGTTTGGTTTACGCACGTTTATATTGAGTGTATGCAGAAAACCATTATCTCCAATCCAGTTTGTCATCATATGCTGCGCCCAGGCAATTCGCTGGGGACCAACGTCATAGGCGCCACCCATTCCAACATCCCTCCCGGTAGAAGTTTCTAAATGACCACGTCCAGCGGATTCTTTTGCTCCAGTTTGTTTGTTTAAATGATAGTCGGCATGCCGTCGCCGGTAACGGATAGCATCCCCATGAACACCACCGTAATGGGTTGCTCCTTGTTGGCCAGAATACCATGCCATAATATCAATTACTCCTAATGGACCACGCACCACCTGAGGGACCATCTCACCAACACTCACATCACCCCAAAAAAGATGCTCAGACCCCCGCCGGGGCTCTTGAATAACTTGATTTTCAATTTCTTCTATTTCCTTTTGAGTATAAGAATGAGGAGCAGTCGATTTAAAAGGTTTTGACCGCTTTTCTTTTTTAAGTGCCTCGCCACGCGGAGTTCGAGCACAACGGGCGATTGCTTTCCCCGTCATTCGTCCCTTCTGATTGAAATAATTTATTTCGCCTGTTTGTAATATCCACTTTGAAAAACGTCGACCAGATTTAAGTTCCTGCTTTTTTAATCTGGCTTCAACATTAAATTTATCACCCAGCAAAATAGGCTCAAACCACGTCCATGAAGTGCCAGCATAAAGCCATTGCACACCAGGTAGTTTTGGTGCCACTACTGTACCATCTACAGCATAAAGGATACATGGTGGTGCGACTAGATCCCCGTAAACAGATTGTGAGGCATATTTTCGGTCAAGCCAAAGGGGATTATTATCTCCTATCCCCCATGCAAAATGGCGAATAGAATCTACTGTAATCTCTTCTATCCATTGCATTCTATCTCGCCTTAGAGGTACATTAATTAATTCCTCTGCAGCTGCGACGCCCTCATCAGTTATGGTTCCCCACGTCAAAATATTTTCTCCATAGTCCAAGCAAACATTTATTTTAAATTTCGTTTAAAAATAAAAGGCCAGCTTAATTTACCATTTCTGCCATCAAAACCGGGGCGAAAAATTTTTTCACCAACCGCCTCCTGAGTTGTTAGAACAGGTGCCATGGGAGCACCAGTTTTTATTGCCAAATCAAGAATCTCAAGTTTTTTGAGCTTATCAAGCTCAGACTGAAATAATGGAAGAACTACACTATCATCTTCAGAAAGCTTAAACGGGTTCTGCATGTCCGAACTGTCTGACCACTCAGGGTTGCCAAAAGCGGCCAAAATAGCTGACCAATCTTGTCTCGAACGCGCCTGGACTGCAACATAGCCGTCTTTACAAGGGAAAAACCCCTGAGGAAAAACACCTCCATGTTCAACTGCGGTAAGTCCATTGCGGCGCCACCCATAAGAGACACCAGCATGGTTTCCAGAATTTTGCTCTGCAAATGCTCTAAGGACATCAGCTGCAGATACATCAATTCGTGTGGCATTCTGAGCATCAGCTATCTTATTCTGAAAAACTTGGCTGAGCGCCAAATTAGCACCAAATATCCCAACCCATTGCTCAGGAATATAGTCGGGTAGATAACCGGGCGGGCCATCAGCGCTGCCTATTACTGACGAAACTCCACTTACTGCACTAGCAAAAACCCCAATACCAGATTTGCCAACTTCATAGTCCCACAAATAAATTACTGGAACACTTGTTTTAAATTTTTGTTGATTTGTATTTGTATCGCCCGAAACTAAAATTGCATCGACTTCTCGGCAATTGGAGTTGGCTTCTTCTAAAGAGCCAACACCAGAAAGTTTTGCTCCTGATTTCTTGAGCCACAGGCCTGCATACAACACAGATCTATTTGCACCAACGATCCTAAAGCACGCATCCGCAGAATATACGGAACGTTCTTTTAATAAGTTTTGGTTACTTTTTTGAGACATGCCGCTTATCCAAATCAAATAAAGAAATTTCAATCCGATCCTCTTGCGGCCATTTTAATAATGAACCTAAAACATAATCGTTTCCTTCGCCAAGTGTCGGAGCTGGTTTTCTCAAGGGAGCACGCCGCCCATCTATCCACCAGGGCGCTGCTACAATATCCTCAGGACCTGTGATAGGGTGAACTGTCGATATTAGAGTTTCTTTCGCTGAAGCGCCGGCACCAATTTCCGAGGACTGCTCAACAACACTAACTATCTCTATTTGATGGCTTTCGATCAACTTTTGAACTTCTTCACAATGAAATTCTAAAATCTCATCGTAAATTCGATTTTTTTCTGGCTCAGAAATATTTTGTGGCCAGGCCACACAAACGTATTTCCCATCCTTGCAAGGTATCATTTCCTTTTGCCCCTGGTCAAATTTAGTCTCAAGTCCAAGAGACTCTGCAAAACTATTAAGTTCTGCATCCTTAGCTGCTGCAACATGCGCAATTGCCTCAAGTTGAGATATCTCCACATGGGAACCAAAGCCTGTTTTCCTAGCTTCAATTATTGCAGAAATCGCAGCAAACAAACCGTAAGTTGCCGCATTAGGATCCGATGCAACGAAAGTTGGAGACCCAATAAACTGACCATTTTTAGAATCTAAAATATTCGCTTCCATTCCTGATAACGCGGACAGAACCAAGCCATAGGCCCGCATCTGCGATAGCCGAGAGGACGCCCCAAAACCCGATAAAGAAAGCAATACTATTGCTTTATTTACCTGACACAGCTTTTCATAATTTAAGCCGAGACGGTCAAGTGTTCCTGAAGTAAAATTCTCAATGACCAGATCAGACTGAGCGACAAGATCAATCAATCCATCTCTGTGTTTGGTATTTTTAAGATCCATCGCCAGGCCAATTTTATTTCTGTTCAAACCATGGAAAGATTGAGACATCTCACGCCGTATAGACTCATGATATTTTCCAGCCATACGCTCAACGCCCCGTGTTCTGTATAAATCGTAACGTTTAAACCATTCAACTTTTATAACTTCCGCACCTAAATCTGCCAAAAATTGTCCCAAGAGCGGGCCAGACCAAACCCAACAAAGCTCAATGACTCTTATTCCCTTTAAAGGTAATACTGATGTCATAATATTTGCCGACTTGGACGGCTAGTTATCAAACAATAATAGATATATTTATAAATATTGAGATACTTCCTGGATGATTTATTCGCGGATCTAATAGCACTACTAGAACTACAAGCTTTTTCAAAAATAAATAAAATAAAAAACCTCAACCGATATTTCACACTTAACTTCTTATAAAAAAGTATAATAATACTGACACATATTTCTTTAAAACTATTGAACAGGTTTTAAAATTGTGAATAACCAGCCATATTTTGTCAATAAACAAAAAATATTTTCTGTAGAAAATAAGAGTTTCGTTTAAACAGAAATAAGTGGCTTTCAAAATTTTTTATATTTATGCAGCCTGATGTTATACAACAACCAAAACTATTCGTAAAAATAGTTAGTAAGCAAAGAATCAAAGCAAAATTATTTCAGCGAATTAAATTCACGCTGATTTCCTCAGCATTTTCTTTCAACAAATTTACTATCTCAATTCGCTTTGCTTTTTTTAACTGCGGATTAATTGCCAGCACCCCTATCGTATGAAAAACTCGGTTTCCTGGCGAGTATACTGGAACAGCGATAGCTGATACACCCACCATGAATTCCTCTTGATCTATAGCGTAGCCCTTATGCTTGGCTTCTTGCACCTGTAATATCCACTTAGTAAATGCAATGGGTTCCACCCAGTTCACCTGATTAAAATTATGACGAATTTGCTTTTCTGTCATATCCCCAAAAGCTGCAAAAACTCTTCCTGAAGCACCAGAAAAAAGAGGCGCCCTACCACCAACTGATACGCGTATAGAAATTGAACTTGGGGGATTCGCAAAAGCCGTTAAAGCTAAATGCTGATTGTCCGCTTTTGAGGTAGCTGTAGCCGTCATATTAAAGGTATTTGCAATTTTTTGCAGTCGCGGTTTTGCCAACTCTGCAAAGTGATTAACTTTTAATGCGCTATTTGCTAAATCATGAATTCCGGAACCTAATTGGTAAGTTTTGGAGTTGCTATCGTAAGACACTAACTTTGCAGAAACTAACTCTCGAAGTATATGCAAGCAGGTGCTTGGAATAACACCCACTGCGCGTGATGCTTGAGAGAGGTTCATAGGAGCAGCGCGGTCAGACAACTCCCACAAGAGAGCAACAGCTCGCCTGACAGCGGGCACCCTTTTTACAGAAGGCCCAGTTTCGTTTTTTAAATTAATATTCTCATCCATATTTGCTTGGTTAAGTTTCATAATTTACATTTCAAATGGCATTAATAATAGCTATAAATAACTAGTGCTGTTCAAGAAGACAACATCACAGTTTGCAACTTAAATATTTGGAATGCCCAAGCAATACTCAAAGACAAATTTGACATTAACTTTAAGCCTGCAATACACTGAAAATGTGAAAATTAACTGCAAAGAAAAAAGCTTTTCAAAAAATTATGAGTTACGACTGATGCTTTGGCACAACATGTTATGGCGGATTTTATATCTAACATTAAGGTATAATTAATATTTCTCAAAAGGTTTGATACATGAATGACCAAAATCAATCAGCTATTGTAACAGGGGGAACATCCGGCCTTGGAGCAGCAGTTGCAATCGCACTTAAAGATCGTGGAATTAATGTAGGAATAATCGACCTAGATGAAAAAAATGGAAACAAAACCGCGGATAAAATTGGAGCTATTTTTGCCAAATGTGATGTGGGAGACGCGGATAGCGTTACGCATGCACTTTCCTCGCTTCGTTCGGTCAACGGTCAAGAAAGTATTTGCGTCAACTGTGCTGGGATAGCTTTGGCCTTACCAACACTCAAATCTGATAAACCTCATGATCCAAAACAATTTGAACAAATCATCAGAACAAACTTAATAGGAACATTTAATGTTGCAAGCCAATCAGCCGCCGGAATGATAAAAATGGCCCCAAAAGGAGAAGATTATAGCCGTGGAGTAATTGTAAACACTTCTTCGATGGCAGCATTTGACGGCCAGATTGGTCACGTTGCATATTCGGCTTCTAAAGCCGGAATAGTTGGTCTTACCTTACCCATGGCACGTGATCTAGCACGTGATGGAATAAGAGTAATAACAATCGCTCCAGGTATTTTTAGTACTTCAATGGCCAGTAATATTAAGACAAAGCACAAAAAAAAATTATTAGAAAATCAAGCATTCCCGAAAAGGCTGGGCAAACCAAACGAATTTGCCTCGCTAGTTCTTCATTGTATTGATAACAAAATGTTAAATGGGGAAACCATACGTCTCGATGCGGGTTGTAGAATGCCACCAAAGTAATTCCTATTCTGTAAACCAACGTGAATTATGCCAATACTGATAGTTAATAATTTATATTTTCTAATTAATAACTTTTAATTATTGGTGAATTCACCAATTCCAAACCAGCCACGATTGAAAAATAAGTTGGCCCCAACATCTGATGCACGCACCTCTAATTCCGATCGAG